>Ga0116231_10001122_pt1 | contig 53380 bp, 44 predicted proteins | sample S1TSphgellanicum_2_FD_89695 | JGI IMG/M metagenome (GOLD analysis project Ga0116231, IMG submission 89695) | Host-associated microbial communities from peat moss isolated from Minnesota, USA - S1T2_Fd - Sphagnum magellanicum MG | ecosystem: Host-associated > Plants > Peat moss > Unclassified...
AAAAAAAAAAAAACACACATTTCAAACATAAATAAATAAATAAAAGGTAAAAGAGCCATGGAATAAAAGGGTCTTCCCACCCCCCTAAATCCCCCCCCAAATCCATACTAAAAAAAAAAAACTATTAAAAATCTCACTAAATTAGTTAATCTTTCTAGATTCTCTTTAAGTTATTTCTCATGTTCTAAGCAATTACTTAGCTAACTATCACCTTTTAGAAGGTAGGTGATTGACTTCTTACCTACCATCCCTAGAACTTAACTAGATTAGTTAGACTTATTCCCCAAAACTAAAGATAATAATTTTTGATAAAAAAAATTACTGAAATGCTTCTTAAGTCACTAACATCTTAAATAAAAAGTAAAAGATTAATCCAAAGTTAATAGTAGACAATTACACATAAATAAACGATATAACTTGGAGTAATACAAAATTTGATTCCATATGTGATGATGAGAGGTGATGAAGGGTGCCCGCATTATTTAACACAAACATTGGAGAAATTTCTTGGTGTATTGAGAGGTTACATTGCAACCATGAATATCTCCCTCTTCAAAAGAAAAAAAGAAAAGGGAAATTGTGTATGCCTCCTTGAAAGTGGGACCAGTCTTTAAGACAAATCTTACATTTATAAGTAAGTGTAAAATCTCTCCCATTTTTAAGAAGTAGGTGTAAGAACCTTCCTTCTATGCCTCTTCATCTAATCTAGGTATGTTTATGTTCACCATAACTTGTGCATTAGGACGGTTAAAGCCCATAGGTGAGGAGCATTCCCAAAATGTTGAATTCAAAATAAAGGGCCCCATTTGAAGTAACATCCCTCACCATAATGTTTTTACCTTCCACAATGTCAAGTTTTTGAACATTTAACTACACACCACATTTTGTGACCGAGAGTTTGAAAAACATAAAATCCAATGGTAACTACTATTAGGCTTATCACTTACACAATACCTCGTGCCAGGTCACTGGCAATCACAATTTAATTTTTTTTTAAAGATGTAATATCTTTTTACAAGAAATATATAATTGATGTTATGTTGAATATTTTGATCAAATCTTGAAAAAAAATTTGGTTCATGTTTTCAAATCATTTATTCAATCTGTCTAAACATCATCAATCCCAAAGTGATTTCGGTCCAGATATTTACTATAAACATTAAAAATATAACACTTTGATCATAATCAACATACAATTAGTACTACACTTTTAGTTGATTTTGATCAAAATTTGAACTAATGTCAACTCAATTTTATTTATATTTGATTACAATTTTCATGTCATTAATCTAATTTGTGTAGGCCACATCCATTTCAGACATTCATCCCAATTGGTTCTCCATCAAAATGTGGGTCCAATTCTGTCTAGATGCTAGATCCAGATGGGGTTTAATGAAATGAAGGCAAGGTCAATCGCAGTGAGAACTGAGTGCATTTACAGATCAGTTCTAAATAAATTCTAATTAGACCAAGTTTAAATCTGAACCTATTGACATTTTTCACCTAATTTCATCCATAACCCTCCCAGCATATGAAATCAGGCTAGTTGGCTTTGGAATAAAGGGGTCCCACAGTTTCATGTAAACCATGGAAACACGCAGCTTTCATTCAGTCCCACATTTTCAGGAATGCTCACCAGGTGTTACTGCGAATCATGACACCAATTTGGGAGAACTTCTTGCAAAAATTCCTATGTGACCTGGTTTGAACTCACATAAGGGACATAGCCATTCTGTGATGAGCAACTTGTTAAGAAGAGCTTGACAATGACAAACTTCCAAATTATGGTCACATGTTTTCAGTGTCTATTAACTACACATAGACCTTTTTGAGTAGAGATGCTTTACTTCAATAAACCCTTGCAGGAAATGAAAAATTTGGATAAACAAGCAATTTGCTTTTGATGACCCTGCTAAGTGAGGCAGGTTTGTAGTTTGTACCCAGAGATATGTACTCATAGAAAAACAAAGCAGCCCTGCTCTCTGAAACCCCAAGTTGGACTTCTTTCAGACCTTTCAACAAGGGCAAGATTGATGCCTCCTTACTTAAAAAAAGGCTACTTAGTTCCCACTTACCAATTACTTTTTCATTATGGACAAATGAGACCCCTAATTTGCACCTGCAGCTCATATACAGGGTTAGCATTATGGTGTGGATACAAACATATGCTGGAGCTAAACCCACCACCTGATTGACACAATCCTGCAAATTGACAAGATATTAATGAGGGGGTGGTGAGGAAAGAAGCCATGATACTTACTACAACCTCTTCAAGCTTTTCTTTCTTACATCCATTTTCTTCTTGTCTATAAACACCTTGGCTGATCCAAGTTCTGCTTTCGGTTTCTTGGCACTTGGAGAATTGCCAGCAGCCACAGCATCACTTGCTCCAACAATAAATCCACTGTCCATACAGTTATCCTTGTTAGCTGAGTTATGAGTGAGTGGAGTGTGTGCTTCTGAACCAGTTGTTGCTGAATTGATGCTTGCTGATTCTGCTATTACCACCTTCTTGTTTTGGGGTTTCGGCTTCATTGCATGTATGCTGGTCATAAGCCTGTTACACCATCTCAAAGGTTAATTTTTCACAGAGAACCATGTCATAACATCAGGCTTGTCCATAAAATCTGGAACACCAGTGCCTGCCTAGGCATTGACTCAACCCTGGACAAGCACAAGACTTTTGTAGAAACCACAGTTTAGCCCACTAGGTACTGTTATCTCATTCATGAAAAGACACCAAGTGGTGAAACTAATTTCAATACCCAGACAGAAAGATTCATGAAATTGGACATTCAACAAAAAGAGTTTTAACGTAAGTAGACCCAAACTTGAGATCCAACCCACTTGAAATGAAACAAAGAACAAAGTTCAAGGTCAAATTTTAGATTGACAGCTGCAAGAAAGAGGCCATCTAAAAATGAGACAAAGACCAAAGTTCACATTCTAAATTGACAGCCGCAAGAAGAGGCCAACAGCACATCATCAGCCTTGAGCTCCTTTGACAAGCACAATTGTGCTACAGAGGGAAAGGCCAGACATGAATAGTGACTGAACTACCAATGTGTACTTTACTGGAGAAGAATGTAGAAACTTTCCAAAAATAGTATTCAACATGTGGATAAGGACTGTACCTTGCATGCTTGGCATAGCCTTCATAGTCTTCCATCAACATCTTACCTGCCTCCTCATTAAGAGCAGACTCAGGAAAAGGTTCAATGAGCAAACACCTGATTACCTGCATTCATGAGTACCATGTGAGTTGATAAAGCCCTGTCAGCACCCACACCAAATACTTTTGGGCAACACATATGACAGATAACACAGCTGTAGAATTCTAGCCTAGCAGTTGAAAACAATGACTGGGTATACAACCAAAAATTTGACACATTCAAACATGAGGAAGATAGTTGATTTAGCAATAGATTAACTACACAGAAGAGGGAAGGATGAATGATGGACTAGGATTATTAAACTAGATTATCCAACTCCAAGCCAATATATAATTGCACAAGACAGCAAGTTGAACAAGTTCTTTGACCGGATGAATAATAGGTAAATAGACTGAACTGAGAAGCAACACAGTGAAGATAAAGAACCTCTCAATAGATGGAAATTACCAGAAGAACATGGCGAAGACCAAGGGTGGGCTTCCAATCTTTCTTGAGAGTGTTAACACAAATTTCACCATTCTTTGCAATGTTTGGGTGGAAGATTCGGGTCATGAAATAGCCTGCATTCCATCACATCACATCACCAAAGTTACCAAAATCAGGTTGCTAAACCTGGCTCAATAGGAATTGCCCAGAACACATCAGCATGATTGCAGAGAAAAAATCCAGAAAAATATTGTGTCTGTTCTGGCCAAACCAAAAGAAACACAACAAGAATGAGTGTGGTCATAACCTTGTGAATGTCAGTCACAGACCATCACATGCATCATGAATGGCAGTGACTAGCTGCCATTATGGCTTCATCAGCTCCGGAGAGTGGATGTAGACAAAGAATATAACAATCTGGTCAAAACTTAGGGCATATAGTTACAAAATTCTGCACCCCCAGTTTCTGTCGCATTTCTGCAAAGCAACAGGAGACTTAATCATGATGTTGGCAAGCAATAAAGAGGCATGCCGAGAACCCTCTAACATCATTGACTTTGCTGAGATTACTATTAATACAACATCATCCAGGAAAAGGGAAAAATTTGCAACCTCATCTACAAAATTGCTAGACTGTAGAGAATAGAAAAAAAGAGAGAAGTCTGCACCTTTGGGAGGAGTTTGGGGAAAGTCATGACTCAAAATCAGCTTCATTCTAAATACACCTCCTTCATATGGTGTCCCATCTGTTCCAAATACCAGTGCAATTGTCAGTTCACAGACCACAAGCATCAGATTCTCACACTCTCCTTATAATCATCATCAGTAGCACTTACATAAATCCATATTTCCAATCTCCAATCTCTACTACCCATGTCACAAATGGTGAATTGAATCCGGAAGTTCAATCTCGTCATCAGAAAGACAGAAAATGGGAAACAGGAAAATAAGGAGGCAGAAGAAATGCGTACATGGTCCCTCAATATCAGCAGTTATGTTGGAGAAGTTCTCCTCATTAACAAACACCGCAATATCTTCAGGTGGGCTCTCATCTAGGTTCTTCAACTCTCTGGCAAGCTCCTTGATGACTTTTGCAGGAAAAGCTAAATTCTCGTTTGTCGCCTGTCAGAGACAGAGGGAATGCCAATGATCAGCACCTGCATATACCCATATCTTCACTGGGCTCTGTTCTCCAGAATATTGTTCTATGGTTCACCAGATAGATAAGGAAAGCTTGCAAATCTGTCTCTGTTTCTGTCTCTGTCATCATCTTTCTACATTTGGTGCTTCTCTCTCTCTCTCTCTCTCCGAAGTGAAAATTATGCATCATTGGAGCCCAGGTGACAGAAATGTGCTAAACCTAGAAAGATTTCAAGCAAAGCTCACATCACAGATGGATATCACACTAGGACTGTCCTTCTGTTGTTGAAGCTAATACGGTTGGAATGCATATGATCCAAAGCGTTAAGCAACCTACCGAAGAGACATCCTTCTTTCTGCACTTGGACCGTGATTCAAACATAGAGATAGCTGCGACTGTAACAGGTCTTGGACCTCTGATCTGCAATGATGTAAACTTTGACAGCAGCATTCGCATGATGCGTCGTGATGTTGAACTAACTTCCATGCACAGACAGGTGGGAATGGCAAACCTTGAGTTTCAACGGACATACCATCTTTGCACAACGAGCGTCTTGATCCTTTCAAGCGAAGCTCTTGAAGATCCTTCCGAAGCGCTTCCCCACTTCGTATCTCTGGATTCGACTGCCAATTTCACTGGCACAACCGGTGAACCAAAGGTACACACCACGCTTACAAGCCTTCACGATCTGATGCACATTGACAAGTTTCAAGGTGCAGCGACCTTTTCAGTTTCCCTCTCTACCCTTCCTTGCAATTCCTGCGACAGCATTGAGCAACCGCAATCATGTTTGCGGACACGGGGGACTCTGAAGGATTCTGTTCGTTCTGTTGCCTCTAGTTTGTGTTCCAGCAGGCCAACTGCTATGAGTGTGCTAGAACGAGGATGGCTCTTTCCCTATTGTCGTGCAACCCGACCTCAGAATGAACTGCTCATTACGATGATGTTTCCGTTAGAAATAGCGATCGGCGTTGGTGTCTAGACAAGGGCTGCAGACAGCGCCTTTCTCGATTCCTTCTCGCAACTGCAATTGATTGCTCTTCGAGACGCACGTGCGGCAAAGCCAAATAGTTATGAGCCGAAAGAGAGACAATGCCAGAAACAGAGAAGCCACAATGCAAATAAAGCCCTAGCCTCCACACCCGAAGACTCAATGCTGAACGAAAAGGAAACAATCAAACGAGCAGAACCGGATACATATCACCGGGCGATTGCTTGCAAAGCTCGGAAGAGGCAATCGCACGGAAACCACGAACTAACAAGAAATCCAGAAATTACGAACTCCTGCCCTTTGCAAGAACCTTCAAATGATTTTCTTAAAATAAAAACAAAAAAAAAGACAACGACGATCGGACCTGCTAGCCAGTTCTGAAGAAACAGGAGGGCGAAGCAAGCTGCAATGAGAGAAGAGGACTCGCTAGGGCGATGCAATACCAGAGCTCGACGCGGTCTCAGCGGAACACGAAACGGAACCAAAACGAGACCAAAACGAGGCCGGAAAAAAACAAAGAAAAAGGACGGAGGATTTCCTAGCACGTTTCGGAAGCGATGCGTGTGCAACAGACAGTAATGAGCACGAATTATTGGAGACGCGAGGAGACAAAGGGGGGACAGCCAGGAAAACACGCAGAGTGCAGCAGAACACGCAATTGTCAGAGGACGGAAGGGGCGGGCGCAGAGAGAGAGAGAGAGAGACGAAGGTCAGATTTTAACAATGGTTAAGTATTTTTTTCACCCATTCGTGACCGTGGTCACCGCATGACAGGACGGACCCGTCATATCGCCTATCCACAGCTATATCCACCGGCTTCAGCCGGTCGGTGTCGGTTTCCCGACCAGTGGCTTGTTCGTCCCTTTTGTGGACGGATGTGGCTTGCAAACTTTCATCCGACAGAAAGTTTTTTTTTATTTCTTTTTCTTTTTCTTCTCCTTCTTAAAAAAAAAGGTTTGGTTGTGTTTTATTTGGGGGTAGGATATTTGGTAAACCCTTTAGGGAATTTTTGTAGCATAAATTTGTTACTTTGGTTCATAATTTGTTGGATCAAGGTGTTCACACAAATTTTATATGAGGCAAATATTTTGTTTGCAAAATGAGTGTTTTAGGGTTTAGAAGTTAAGGTTTCTCAAATTGATTTAGCTTGTTAACTATTGATTATGATCATTTTTATACATGACTTCTCTAGATTATTATTTTAGTATGGGAACTTTGACACTTTCGTTGAGAGAAGGACTATTGTTTGTCAAATTGTTTGTGAGGAGGGAGAAAAAATATGGATATAATTAATTGTAACATGTACCAACTTCATAACATAAGATGCTATCATCTTTCTTTGCTAAAATAAAAAATAATTGCCACTACAAATTTCATTAAAAAAAAAGACTAACAAATTAAAATTTTAGTACTAATCTTGCTACAATTTTGAATAAATTTTTTATTTTCAAAGTAAGTGGGGTTGTTGAATCAACTAGTCTAGAATTGGCCATTTTAATTCCATGTATTTCCAAACAAGTGCTTTAGACCTTTGTAACTAAAGATAGTTTTGAAATTTGAAGGAGCATTTATTTATAAGTCCCAACCACTTTCACCTTAAATATTGCACCTTAATTAAGTAATAATTTTAAATTCAACTTTTTATTTGTGAATCTCCTTTGAAAAATGAAGCCTCCTATATGAAAATTTAAGGTTGAAAGTCATTAAAAAAATGCATATTACACAACTATGTGCATACAAGATTTTTTCAATGTAAATGTACACATTCAATATCTAAAGTTGAATTTGATGTACACTTTGACAAATTAGTAAGGAATTTATTAAGATTATAATAAAAGTGTGTATATTAGTTGTATTGTTTAGTTTCTAAATTTAACTTTTCTCTATTAATGAATTTTAATTTTTTAATATCTTAATAACTTGAACTTCTAATGCTTGAAAACTCAATCCTTTCTATTAATGTTCCCGCATTTGGTTTAACTCCTATTTTGCAATTGTGCTAGTAAATTTTGATTCATAACCCATAAATTCCAAAATTGAAAACACCACTTTTGACACCACATTTATTTTACATTATTTGGATGAACTTCAAAATGAATATTATCTTTGTGGGTAAATATGAATGCTTCAATGGTGGGATTTTATCCACCCTACTTTAATCAATTTAAAGAAAGGAACAAACCAATATAATGATTTAAAGCCACTAGTTTTTGTGGGGCAAAAACAATTAAACTTGGTGATTTTGAGTATCGATTTTAGATGTCCTACTTTGGACATTGTATTGACACTAATAAGTTGTGTAAATTTTTTTTCACTTGCATGGTTCTATATATGAAATGAAGATGTTGTCAATGAGTCAAGAAGGTGTTCTAGCAAAGGAATTCTAATGAACAAAATGGCACAAAACCATTAAATTTAGCTAGGTTTTTTTTGGTTCCTTTTGTGTTAACCTCCTTACCCAATTTTTCTCATCTCTTCTTTTTCATTCTACCCATGGTTCTAACTTTGGACCTATATGATTGCTCGAGCAACAATGGTCTCAAAAGGCCTAGTACAATAACAACTTCATGATTTTGATTGGCCGGCAATACCGATTGACCCAAGTGGTAGCATTTCAAATAGCCCAGTTTTTACATACAAGGACGAATAATACAACCATCCAACCTAAAACAAACATTCATGTTGGCATCAATAGGTTGTAGCTAGTAGTTCAATTGATACGGGATCGTCAATAAGACAAAGGTTGATGACAACATTGGGTATAGAATCCTTACTTCTCAGAGATGGGTTCTACAAGTTTTGGTGATGATGCCATGTTAACAAATCACCCTTCATAATATTACTCTCAACCTAAAGGGATTGATCTTGTTGCAGGTTTCATCATCATCATCATCATCATCATCATCATCATGCAGTTTTGTAGTGAGCCTGATCACATCAATATTGTGTCAAGGTCTGAAGCATCAGCAGACTGTTTGCATCCTCCCTGATGATCAGATGCAAACAAAATCATGAAAATTCATGGTGGTCAGATGGCATCAACTCTACAAGCTCATGACTCTGCAAACCTGCAAATACTGCTAACACTCAATTTGGTTACAAATACCAAAACCTTCTGACTCCCTACAAAGACTACCAATGAAAAGTGGCTCCACAATAACTAAACAAGATCAATCTGTCCTTCAAAATCACCACTAGAGCAAAGACTGCACAAAAGGATAATGGATCTCCCGACAACAAACTTAGAATCCTGATTTTCATGATGAAGAGCTTGTTTCTTCAAGATGAATGCCCTGAGTGTTGCAATGAAGAAAACCCAGGTAATTATCAATCAAATGGAGGACCTGAAGTTTCATTGTCTAGTGGGCAGTAAGTTAATAACAGGACAAGAATAAGAGGTGCCTCCAGCTGCCACATGTGGAATGACTGTGTTTGCAGCAGGCAAGCCACAGGACAACCAGACCTCTACCTCCACAACCCATGACAAAAAACAGTAAAAAAGGAGGACATGATCAAATGTTTCCTTTACCACAATGATCATCCTGTTCGGTGATGATACAACTTGGTAATGGCCTTACGCTCACAGTCCTGCATAAGACACACCCCACAACACACAATTGATAAGCATTGGTTATAGAGAATCATGAGCTTCATATGCATGGAAAAAGTGACATGTGTGACAAAGAAGCTTCCCAAGTGGTTGAAGTTTTGAGCTTCTGAACTCTTATGCTAAGCTCTGAAATCTAACTTGTCCACAGAAGCTCACTTGACATGACTGATAACCTTATGTACAAAGATGAGACATGATATGTGGTACAATGAAAAAAACAGTGAGGGAAAAGAAAACTGAAGTTCCACCAGCATTCCATTGGAGAAGGGAGTCACCCCGGCATGTTGAGCTTAATTACCTTGAACATGTTCAGATGAAATTGCAAGGATGGATTTGTGCGCACAAGCTTTAGATAGGTGTATGCAAAGCTAAGCTGGTCACGAGGTGTGAAGCGATCCACTTCATTGAACCAGAGACATGAGAAAAGATTCGCCATTGGAGTATGAGCCCTCACAATAAATGATCCTTCAGGCACATCTGTGATTGCACTATATGTTGTTAGTGATGACTCTTCTGATCAGCTGAAATAGAAAGAGGTCCTGATGTTTGTCCATTGTCCTATCACTCTCACCCCCAAAGAACAAGGAATGGCATTCAGAGTGGAAAAGCAAAGAGAAGGAAAGCAGTTCCACTCACAACTTGGTAGCAAACGATGAGGATCGGATTCATTGAACTGTGTCAGGCCATCCTCCTGATAAAACTGAAACTGCTGGTCAATAATGGTGTGGTTGAACTTGTTCAGGCACTTGTTTTGTTCAACTTCCTCCCAGACACAGTGACGGTCATAATGGTTGGAAATTGCATACTCATGCTTTCCTCGCCACAAAAAGTATTCCAGAATCAAAAGTGGATCACTATCAAGACGGAGTTTACTATCCAGCCATATTGAGTACCTGTAGCCCAGTTGGAGCATCAGCATTACAGCTTGATTACCGAATATAAAACAAAACATACAAGGATTAACCCAATGTCTCAGTTACAGTTTTGGCAGATGTGTACACTGGTTGTGCAGTTAAAATTCTCCAAAAGGCAACTGGTTAAGCTAAGAAATCTAGTGACCAGCTTTTCACCTTAACACTGCCTAGGCTTATCTACAACTAAGTGCTGTATGCCAGATGGATACAGCAGCACCACATCAAGGAATGAAGAATTACAACCTGTTTGCTTAAACTGATACCATGCTTTTGGTTCTGGTTGTAGACAAACCTGGCATTGGGGAAAATCCGATGTGTTAGAAACTTGGGCACTTTCCCATTGCGCCGACCATCAAGGTACGGTAAGTTCTTGATCAAAACAATTCTCCATAATCCAAGATCCCCCTTCGCATTAGGTTTGGGCTCTTCCTCCTGCAGAATCACATCTAGACTTTCTTGGTCCACAAACATCACAAAACAGATGTTCTTCTTTGAGTAATCCGACATCTGCAAACCCCAATACCCACAGAGCATTAGATGATCCTCTTAACATACTAATGGAAAACCTGATTGCCAACTAGACTCTTCTGATGCAGCCTGCCAACAAGGCTCTAATAACTCCCACTTAGAACCACTTACCTTTTTATTGGTGGGAAACCGGAGACGATCCCAATTGCCAAAGATGCAGGAAGAGACTGCAATATGGCATGTTTGTAGGAACTCTACGTCCGCATCACTGAACTCAAAACCAGTCAAAGGATATCCTTCAGGTGCCTGGACAAACCCACAATGCACCATCTGATCTCTGACATGAAAGGCCTCTTTTCTTTCTTCAAGAGTTTGGTGACCAGCAAACCTTGGCTCCCAGTCAAAGATTTCTGCAGGTTTATCCTCCATCTGGATATAGCTCAGTGAAAAGTCTGCAAAGTTTGAGTAGTCTTCAGGCTCCTCAAGCCCCTCTGTTATGTTTTTGAAGTCTACGGCACATGGTGCAGCTTCTAGAACCCAACAGACAATCAAAGTCAGGCACAAAATATCCTATACATAGTACTGAGAACTTTCAATTTACAACAACATGATGGAATTGAGAGATGGCCCAATAACTTACAATACTCCAGATCTGACAACATAATAGCAACCAAGAAAAAAGCATGAAAAAGAATAAACCCCAACCCTAAGAAAAAGAAAAGTAACAAAAACGAAAACTGAGGAGCAGTTTGAATGACAGCAACAGTCAGTAAACATGGATGAATGATACTGCCAGTTGTCATTTGCAGCTGACAGATGGATACATAATTTTCCACTGCAGATGCAAGCATGAAAATATTCATTAAATCAAAAATCACCAATCAGACAGAAATAATATGCAATCACATCTTCCAGTCTCCAGAATGTTGTGTGCAAGTAAACACAAATAAAATAACTAGTCAACCAACACCATCTAAACCTTTTGGCTGACCATTTTTGGCATATTATGAAACAACAATCAACCAAACCCACATGATCATTCAGCATTCAGCAGAATTGGACAAAAGAAAGCCAAATTTCAATCAAGAATTTAAAGCACCTACTTGTTTTATGCCTGCATTTTTTTTTGGATTTCAATGGCTTCTGCACAATTGCAAGCTGAGTATCAATCTGCTCTATATTATTGTCCCTCCTTTGCTGCTCCTGGGAAGAACTAGTAGTTTCACCAAGGTCCAACCCAATCACGCTCTCATTGTCCTTTTTTGGGATCGCACCAGCAGGTCTGGTATTCCCATTACCCTCTAAAGCATGACTGCTGCCATCAAGTCTGGACTCTGAATCATCACTGTGTAGTCCCTCACTGGCATCCCCTTGGTCACTTTTTTCTGTATCATGTTCCTCAGGTTCACCCTCGCCTCCATCATCATCATAGTCATCATCGTCATCTTGGTGCAAAGCATCTGCCTGCTTGCTTGCGGCCCCTTGATTTTCAATCATTTCTTCTTGCTTAGGTTTCTCTTGCTGCTCTAACTGGGCTGCATATTCCACCAGCTCAGTACGCTCTCGCTCATTGTACAGGCTTGCACTTTGCTCTGTATTTGTTGGATCTGGGTTTCTCTGCTCCTCGCTATTACTCCTATTACTCTTCCCAGCTAAGTCCTCAACCTTATCAAGAACTAATTCAACTTGATCTCTTCCCTCACCAATGGACAAATGCATGGGATCACTGTCAGTGCCAACACCTGCACAGTTGCAACGGACATATCTGATCAAGAACTGTCTGCCTTGCCCATACCACCAGCACAGGCCACACCAGGGCAGCAAGTTACTGCAAAGTTCGAAGGTACAACAACACAGACTCAAATCTAGTGAGGAGGGAAAATTGAGTGTTATGCTTACAAATTGTCCCACAAAATATGCAAGAACTGTGGACAATTTGGAAGTGGAAACTTTGAACAGATGTACATTATTACCAGAACGAGTTTCAAACACTGCCACCAAGACCTTCTATAATTTTAGCTCTGCTGCATACCTTGTATCAGCTGTGGTGACAACCTTTTGTCTTGCCTTCTGCTATTCAGCTCAGAATGATGAGTAATATCCTACCACATCACCAACAAAAATCCTCATTTCCCTTAGAGATACTCCTTCCATAGCTCAAATATGCTAGAATTATACAAAATTCAACATGGATTTGTCTCATCTCAAATCATTGTCAGTGCAGCCCACCCCACATGTTGGCTCTTAGCTAGTGCCAATATACATTGTTGTGCTGATTACAGTTACATATTGTGAAAGTGGCACTCAGACTGATTCTTCAGAGACAGATAGAACTGTTACAGATGATAGGTACCCAACCAAATCTAGTAAGAAACTAACCAGCTTATTGAAAAAACCATCCAACTGAGAAGAGCCTTGTTCGCCTGTGTCATCACCCAAAGGTCATCATGCAATTAGGAGTGACAAAGAAACTGCATCAGAACTAAACAAGGAGCACACACTGTGCAGAGAGGGGATGGACTTCTATTAGCTAAAGTTTCTTCTCCACAGAACTGGCAGTGTGATTCAGAGATGTTCTTGCAAAAAGCTCTTGAAGGTACATTAGGTGGATGCATAAACTCGAGCACTTGCTCAATAATGTCAATTGCCAAAAACCCTACACAGCTGAATCTCATTAAGGAGTTCCCAAGACAGCATTTGCCAAATGTAGCAATTTAACAGATGGCTTCCATTGCAACTTCTTCGTTATGCCCCTCATTTCTCTGCCCTCGCTCTGATCTCTTGCTATAAAAACCCTACACAGTTGACTTTCATCAAGGAGTTCCTTAGACAGCACTTGGCAATATAGCAATTCAACAGATGGCTAGCATTGCAACTCCTTCATTATGCTCCTCATTTCTCTGCTCTAGCTCCAATCTCTTGCTACAAAATCCCTAAACAGCTGAATCTCATTGAGGAGTTTCTAAGATAGCATTCAGCGATGTTGCAATTCAACATATGGGTTCCATGGCAACTCCTTCATTATGCTCCTCATTTCTCTACCCTAGATCCAATCTCTTGCTGTAAAAACTCTATACAGCTGAATCTCATTGAGGAGTTCCTAAGACAACATTCGCCAATGTAGCAATTCAACAGATGGCTAGCATTGCAACTCCTTCATTATGCACCTCATCTCTCTGCCCTAGCTCTGAGCTCTTGCTTTATAGAGCTTGTGAAATGAAAAAAACCTATTTGATCAAACAATTGTCCAAAATCCACAGCTACAAGTTCGAAGATGGAGATAACAAGAGAATCTGTGAGATGGAAGGCTTTACCTCTGAGGGCAAAGCTAATAACCTCGCTACTGTAGATGGTGACAAGGACTACCAACAAACACAGCACCAATAGCAGGCTGGTAGAACATGGCAAATTCCTGGAAGTATGTCCTCCTGGTCTCCTTCCTCGTCCGAACTTCAAAGCACTGCTGCCAGCAGAGAAAAATCTGGAAGTTCTGCTCTGTCTGACACCTCCATGATCTCCTTTACTGCGATCATACATCCGTGCGGCAGCTGAGGCAGGTCGCTGGGAGCTGTGATCTCCATTCATGGTTGGAAAGCTACTGTCTTCTCCGTTGCCTATGCAAAGCGATGCGTTATACTTGGCCTCTCTGCTGCCTTCCTGTCTACGACGCCTTCCCTTCTCATTTCCTCCCGCTCCATACTCCAACTACCATACCTTCTACTACTATGCCCTATATTCCTTTCGTCCTCGCTGCACACGGCCATGTGTGTCTGTCTCTAAAGCTCTCTCAACGCGGTTTCCGTCCTTGGCGAATTGCTCAGAGCATTGAAACAAAACTCTCATCGTATGATATTCTCGTATCAAAAAACTTCTCCACTTCATAGTCTCGGTTCCTACAACCAAAAAACTCGCAAAAAGAGAGGAAAGCTTAACCAATCCAGCAATTCCCGATCCCGAATGCGTCTCAGCTTTCGCAATTCCGACGGAAAAAGAAAAGAAAATTTTTCACCAAAAAAAAAAGAGCATGCACACACAGACACACACAAACACACACACTCTCTCGCTCTCTCTCTTCTCCAAAACTCACCAGATCGTGCTGCACACTTGCTCAAATTACTTGAAAATTGGATTGATCGAGAGAGCTTCTCCTTGTCTTTTCCCACGAGAACGAGCTCTGAAGCGTGCAGAAGCGACAGCGCGAGAGAAACAGCGGGCAAAGCTCCAGCACCCGCAGCAAACGGTTTAACGATTTTGAAAAACAGCACGAAGCTCGAGCAACAACAAGCCACTCGGGAGACCATCTCGTCGAGGTCCCCTAATCCGACGTGTTGGCCAACTCAGCATGACCTCCTAGTCGTTTGACCCAAGTCCCAAGATTCCGATTGGCCAACTACGTTCCCAATCATACGTCACCTTTTTTAAAAACTGTCTTTCTTTTCTTTCTTTTTTTTTTCTTGTTTTTTTTCCCCCTTCTTTCCCACAAACTTTGCCTTTTCGTCTTCTTCTCTTCCAGTGAAAACACGGTGTTTTCTTTTCCACTTGGCGACAAAAAAAAAAGGGGTGGCGAATTTAACAAAGGGAATTCATTTTTTAAATCGCCATATCTTGAGAAAAAAACCTAGAAGTCGCCAGATTTAGATAGTGTGGTCGCTGTAGGTCGCCAGAATTAGGCAGGATTCCAAAAAAATCTCCTCTTCCACCAGGACAGTCGCCATTTACTGCTAATCAATGCTGAGGATCCTAGCCAGTGCACCTACTCGAGGAATTTGAAAAAAAAAAAAACCCCTGGTTTGTCTCACATTCGGATCAGTGTTTTTTTTTATTGGCGAATTTTCGCAAAAATTCGAACTGAAAAATGTCATTTCGACTAATACAAAGGTTTTTTCATGGGAAAAATGGTCCAAATTCGTCAAATTTCGAAAAGAAAAAATAAATCAAATCGCCAAATTTCTACAATAAGTTTCAGTAGGTAGCCAAGAATATAGAAGGATCCTGGTTTTTTTTCTACTTTCATATGTGGCATGTAGCCAGAATTGGCTAAATTAGTTTCCCAATGGTCACTATCTTGGCTACATCACAAAATCCTTAAGAAGAACCCTGATTCGGATCATAAAGATCAGTGTTGGGTGTTTCTTTAGTTTTATTATGAAGAGCCTTCAGTTTTGGTTATGAAAAATAAGTTAGAATTGTCTCGGTGTTGGTTTTAATGCGTAAATGGAACCAAGAATATGGTTTTGGGTCTGATTCTTTTTATTAAAATTGTATAAATCTAATATTATTAATAATAACAAGCACTCCGGCCATGGTTTTGAAAAGCTAACCTGGTTCCAGTCCAGTTCTTACTAACCTGGACCCGAACTGGCAGTTAACTGGCCGGTAACCCTGATTCTAGTCAATTACTTGCCCAACACTGGTTCAGAGTTTGAACCCACAAACTCTTCTTTAAAAAGTACTCGGATGCATTGTTCTATGCCTAAGGTAATGCCCAAGGAGTGAGGCATTTTGGAATGAGCATGTGTTATTAGAGTGAGAGTCTATTTCAGGAACATCCCTTTCCTTGGGCGTTACCTTGCGTAAAGCACTAGAATAATTTTTTTCCAATTTTTCCCCATCACACTCACTAGGTATCGCAAGACCGGGAACATGCAAAAAAGAGGTGTGATGTTTTGAAAAGTGAAATGCTTGTTGGAGTAAGCATTTCATTTTTAAAATGCCTCACCCTTTGTGGAGGACAAAATCGGCTTGATAACATGCCTTCCAAAGACCATTAAAAATTTATGCACAAGTAAAGCTTAGCTATTATGTCATCACTAGCACAAGTAAAGCTTAGCCTACTTCATTGTGAATGAAATGCATGTGAACTATATCCCATGTTATTTGGACATAGAACTTTTGTTGGGTGGTGTTTTGAGTATAAAATGTTGCCCAGATTGTATTTTTGGACATGAAAACTTTGCCCCTAATTGTAGGAAAATAAGTGAACATATGAATGTGAGAAACTAGAATGTACATGAAAATTGTTTCATAAGAAGCATAATATTTCATTGGAGTTTTTGAAAGAGAGATATTATGCGGGGTAGTTATATCCATGGCACAACCTAAACAAGTAAAATGCACTAAAATTGTGAATAAATGTATGATAGCCAAATGACCTAATGCTACAATTAAATCTGACTAATTATTGAGTATGGTCCACAAAGGTAATGAAATCATTGGTGAACTTTTAAATTACCATCCAAAATACATATATTTTGTGTAATGTTTAATTTCTTTTGTTTCAATTTGAAAACTTATTTATGCAAAAAGTTGTCCTTTTTGCCAACATATTATGCAATATGGAATTAGGTATTACGGTTCAACTAAGTCATCTCATTCTACATGTAATGAACTTACCCACATGATATAAAATAACGAGAATAGAACACATGAGAATGAAATTTATTTTCATGTCAAAAATTTAATGCCAAAAAACCATCATTCAAAGATGTAATGAAATATCAACCACATTGAGAGCCTTTCACAATGTGCACTTTTCTTCATAGGTAGCAACATCATGACATACCATAACCATAACCCCATTTATGGGTTTCATCTATTACGATGCCTAGATGATAACATATTTTTAATATACCATTTTGGAAGTGTTTAGAGTTTAGAAACATTTTATAAGAAACATTAAACATCTATATGAAGATATCAAGAATTCATTAAACGTTTGATTGCAAATTTTTGAAGAATGAAAATTAATAATTACATTACAAGGTTATTGGATCTTGTAAGGGTGATTCCTTCGATGACAAGCTTAATTTGATTGACATGATGGTTTAAACATTATGATGATGCTCTATGCAAGGATAAGGAATTTTATTTACTTTCCAATCGCAACAAAGAAAGCTTGTTGTAAAACTAGCCATGGCAAAGCAAACCCATCAGAATAATTTGCAAAAATACAAAATGATGCAACTATACAACATAGTTTGGCATGCAAATTATGAAGTTTAATGAATTTAAGATTACAAAACTTATGTTCAAGGGATATAAGCAAGATAGATTTGGTGTTGTTGATGGAATAATTACATGCAATTGCAATTTGTGAACTTGTAATAGATTACACTTGAGGTGTTGAGTAGTGACTATAATGTTGGGAGGGTAAGTGTAAATGCATTTATACCTATCTTTTAAAATTGGGTAAGTGTAAATCATGTGTAAATGACATACACTTATCATGCCAAATTTTGTATTTATCTTGCTTGTCATGTAATTTTTGTTTACACAAATTTACATGGGGAAAGTGTGTGTGTTTTTTCATTTTCATTTACATGGCCCCAAACAAATGTATTTGATAGAGTAAATGTAAATCGAGTAGGTTTTGGAAAAGAAAAAAACAAATCCACATGTCACCCTTCCCACCTCATTAATGTTTTATTAGCAACCCATATGACCTTCACCCCCACCATATTTATTTATTTATTTATTTATTTTCCCTACTCTCTTCTTTATTCCCCCTCTTGGTTTTAAAAGACTTTTCCTACCTATGTATTTCTTTTATCCCTCCATTACCACACACTTTTCTTTTCTTTATCCTTTTTTCTTTTCTTTCTTTTGCTTTGGTTGACTTTGGTGGTTGGTTCTTGTTGGGTTTTTTTTGTTTTGTTTGTTTGGGGCATTTTTATAAGGGGTGGGGGGACATATTGTAAAGAAAAAATTCCAAGTGATACCTAACATGTATCATAAGGAAAGAAAGAATAAAAATTAAGGAAGTCATGACAAGCTTTGATTTTATGTTTTTTCCAACGCCATCAAGAGATTGAAGGCCATCACAAATTTACATGATGGGTAGTTGTTTACATACCTAATTTATCTCTCCACAAGGTTTTGCATAGTTTTACATGGATTTACATGGATTTATATTTACATGTCCAAGGTTAGGCATTTACACATGCACAAATGTGAATGAGAGCTTCTACACTTAATTTTTTTTCAAATAAGTTTGTTACTTACACAAAAAGTATCTAAAAACATAATAAATTCATGCCCAACATTGGTGTTCACCAATGTTGTGCAAACACCCCTTATGATGGATAAGAATTGTGAATTATGATTATGGTTAGTAAGAATTGGATTGAATTGGGATGGATTTTTTAAACCAAAATCCAAATTTATTTTTGAAAAACCATACCTAAAACTAAACCCCTAGTTTTATTTATGTGTGGAATTGGAACTAAAACTATGATATATATAGAAAACATGGATTAGAATCAATAATTAACCACTAATCCTTGGTCTAGTCAATAAAATATCAATATCAATAATCTTAATATATAAAAAACTAATTATTTTTATCATTTCAATCATTCAATTCCAATGACAATGATAATCAAAATTGGTTAAAATGAAACAAGTATAGGGTCCAATAGTGATCATCATCTTGACAATTCCAATGTGATCATCCACTTGACAATTATGAGAACATTTCATAACTATTTAACTTAACTATCTCATTCCTTTCCTAATAACTACCTTAATCCTTCACCCATGGCCATCTATATGAACATGAAAAGACACATGTTAACGTGTCTTTTTATGTCTAGACATCAATTCTACTGATGTTGACTGCAACTCCACCATTTGCATATGAAGCCACTGAAGGTACCATGAAAATCCATAACAAACATCTATGTTCCAACATTTATAGAAATTATCAACTTACTTATCGAATGTTATGATATTTTTAGGGTTTACTCTTGACCTAAAAACAATGTTACTAATAATCAAATTATATAACATCTTGAAAATTGAACCTAAATACATATCAATGAATCAAGTTAATAATGTTTTGGAAATCATGAGTTGGATGAAGAACAAAGCCCATGATGTGAACAACCCTATAACCAACTACCATAGCCTTAGGTTAATTTCTACATTCATAAAATGAATTTTTTTTTTTAGAAAATGAATTCATTATTTAATTTTGAAATTACATTTTATCCATCATCTATTATCATATTATGATATGAATAATGAAAGTATTGAGAGTGTAGCCTATGATAATTATGATGATTTTCAACATGTCAACTTCATATTTTCACAAATTTTTATTTCATTATTTTGAGGATTATTTAATGACAAATTTGACTTTAAGGTAAAATAATACACATTACCACATGTTAATAATGTACTTTGGGGTCTCAGCAAGTATATAACACACTTGATATGCATCAAAAATTTTAAAAATCAACTAGTTGTTCAAAATTTGCCATACTTTAGGGTTTGTACAATTAACCTAAAAATAGAGGGGCACAAACAATCTAATTGCACAAGGGTTGAAAGGAGTTCAATGTATCCATGGACCCATAACCTTAGTATTTGTTATCACATTATCATGTGCAAGATCACGTAGAATAAGGTTAAACAAAACTTTTGTAGGAGCACCTTCTAAAACCTCTCCAGATATTCCTTCTTCCTTCTTCACATCCCAAATTCTTCTAGTCACCTATTCAAGTTCATGCAAATATTCAGCCACAAACCCCAATGTTTTTTTCTAGTACATAACCTTTAATCATTGAACCTTCAAGTTGTGCCATGGAATGGACATATAACCTTTTAGAAGAAAAATTAATATGTACAATTTGGTTGAATGTAAATCTCAATGGGAACATTAACCTTGTTGAATATAAAGGAAAAGATTGTTGTGTTCAATTCCATTCAATGTATTTGAATTCAATTTGTAAATTCAAATTCAATTGAGTTGAATTTGATACAAGTTGCAGTATGCAAATTCATTCAATATTTTAATTCAAATGGAACTTAATTTTCATAAAATTAATTCATTTTTTCATAAATTCATTGTCAGTAGTAGTATAAAGCAATGTAGAGCCCAAGATTTAATAAATTAAATTGAACAACAAGTAACTTTCCTTTGGGAGTTCGGTTGAGCTTCATATATAGTTTGCAAAAGTGTCCAAAATATGTAACATATATCAAATGTTGGACCCATTGAGACCAAATTTAAACACAACCAAAATTGAATTTGTGGCTTTAATCATTTGAGCTATGAATTACAATGCAAAAAAACTCACAAATAGATTTTTTTCATTCCAAAATATGATTCATTTGGTTATTTAAGTAAAACATTTTGGCAAATTTTGCAACATTTAAAAAATCACAATTGATTAAATCCCCTTTGAGCCATTATCATTATAAAAAAATCCTATAGTTTTAGTATCACATTATGAATGTTCATATGTGGATCAATTCTTGCATTCCCAACTCCTACCATGCAAATGGTTCTTTAATATTTTGAAACTTATATTTTAGAAGCTAATGCATATCCTATTCTTGAATAAGTTTATTTAATGACCACAAAATGATTTTCTTTTTATCATTGGTTGAGCTAGACATATGAAACATTTGGAACCTTGTGGTGCTTTCAATATTAAAAGAGATGAAGTGCAAAAATATGAAAAATTATCATGCCCACATTGTGAAGCTATGAAATACATGTGATATTGAAATAATTAAATTAATAACCCAAATCGTAAACATGTAATTGGAATAATATTTTGGCAAACTAAATATTGTATGTCAATAATTTATTACAAAACATTAGTTTTACATAATTATTTATTTAGAACTCTATCCATTGTGAACAAGGTTCCCAATTTCCATTTTTTTTCTTCTTCTTCTTCTTAATTTGGTGTTTGAAGCATTTATCCCCAAGGTATTCCTTTCTAAATTTGTGTATATGTTTCTATGTCTAACTTTGTTGTATTTGGAATGGGAATATGTTTTTATGTGTGTGACTTTGTTAATTTCAATAGTGTTGGGTGTTGATTTAGTACCATGACATATGATATGTGTCAAGGCTTTGGATATCAACTGCGTAGACAAAGGTAGGTCAAAGACCAATCTTGTCCAATTTTCAACTTTGAAAAGAACTTTAAGTTTTGAATTTGACTAATGTTTTCATTTGGTGGAAATTCTAGCAAGGTTATCCTTAAGGTTCATACTTCAAATTCCATTAATACCTACACTACACACTCCCCCAAGTTTGCAAGTTGTTGTTGACACCAATGTTATTAAAAGTTACATTTCATTAAAAAACACAACTTCCTTAGCATCAAAATTAACACATGTAGTAACATTGGATTCCCAATGCCAATGAGCCCTCACATTAGAAGTTTCTAAAACTTCTCTATCCCAATTCAAGTTATCATACACTAGAATAATGCATGATGACATTACAACTAGAAATTGATTGCTTACTTTTCAAAATGTATTAGATTGGGATACAGATTCTAGTATATGAAAGTGAATATATTATTCAAAGAGCATGTGAAACAAAGGAAGAAAAGATATAAATCTTGCATCTTGAAGATGCAACTTGCAAAAGAAAAAACAAAAAAATTCAAACAAGGCAACAAGAAAAAGAAAATAAAAGTTAATTACATGATTTTTTTTTAAGACAAAAACTATAATCGCAACATTCTATAATATAGATATAAACACAAATGCAACAAATTTACCAAAATCAAATGACAGGATGGATTTAACCTTCATGAAGCACAGATATGTGAGTTCACATGAAAAAGATGTAGAATTTTGTCTTCTCTCTCTTGGGCCAAAAACAAATATGATACATCACTTCACAAATCTAGTGGTAAACTTTAAATTACATTCATATCCATAGCAATATCTAAAATTTTAAAAGTAACAAACAATATAAAAAAAACACCAATCCTTCTTGCCAAACTTAGCATACATTTTTACTTTAAGAAATAGAATTTTCTTATGATCTAATAGAGTTTATTATGTGATAAAGTTGATAAGGGCAAAGTAGTAAGAGCTCATATGCTAACAATTAACTTTAAAAATTAAAAAGGACCAATGGTAGGTTAGATTGAAAACACATTCTGTAAAGTCATGTGAAATATTGTGCTTCAAAATCATCCCAAATATACACTACAAAAATCTTTCCAATTCTTTACATATAAGGTAAAGGCCCATTCTCAACGTCAGGGCCACAATAAGAGGCAATAACCAAGTTTTGTCCCTCATTGTGAAAATCAATTATGGGTGTTTAAAATGAGACAAAACCTTATCATAAATTGCCAAATATCAAAGTTTTACTTAACCAAGTTCAAAGTCAACTTTGGGTTTTATGCTTTTAAGCATATGTAAATCATGAGGTGGTAGGATTGGGAAACATCTTACATTTAAATGATTAGGCATAAGCTACCTTTTCTTATTTTAAGATGGAATTCACAAATATAATGTGCCCTCCAAAAGGAAACCCATCTACCACAATTTGATCCCCCTTGTTTGTGGTTCCATAAATTGGTCAAAAAACTAATTGATAATGAACTAAAAATGGCAAGAATGTTAAAAGGATTAAAACCATACATTCATTACCTCGAGCCGAACTCTAGGTGAAAGTTGGCAAATATCAAAGTTATAAGGACAAGTTCAAAGTCAACTTTAGGTTTTAGGCCTTTCAATAAATGATTTGCATATAAATCACATATCAAATCTTGTATAAAAAAGAAAAAGAATTGTTCCAACTACAACATCATTTATATGAAATGCGAGGAACAAGGGAAATATAAACATTACTTGAGACCAATGTTTTATTTGTTGTGAAGGTTACAAAACTTGATAATTGTTTTTTTCGGATAATGAAAAAATGCATAAGAAATTTTGGCAAGAAATTTTTTGAAAGTTAAATTCTTTTGAGAGAATACACTTTCCATGTCAAGCTTTATAGTCCTTTTCTCTTTCAAATTACTAAACTTTGAAAAATGAATTGGTCTAAATGATCTTCATGTTAATATTCATAATGAATGGGAAATGAAAAAAAGAAACAAATGCATAGGGAATGAATTCCAAGTGAGATTTTTTTAATAAAAAAACTATAGTTTCCTAACCATATAATAACATGGGTCTTCCCCTATCAAGACCTACCAAGTTGGGTCCCTTGACCTTTACTTGGCGGTGATTAACAAAGGTTTGGATGACACATATTTAGGTGGATTTTTTATTAAAAAAATAGTTGGATGGATAAGAAGATTTTGTTTCTAATTATGTGTTGACCAAACACATCCATGTAGATTTAAGGGAGATTTTGCTAAATACATCCCATGTAACCAATTTTTCACATGTGAAAAGGACTACCTTAGGGCCAGACCCCACTTGATCATTTTCCTAACCAAGCCACACTTAATGCCATGTATAAGGTGGTGTTTAATCAATCCCATTTCCTAAGCAACAATGGACTAGATGCTCTTGCCTAACATGGGATTTATTTTTTCCAACATCAAATTACATGAAGATTTATTCATTGGAAGTGTTGGATATGACTCATTCTAACCCCATTTGAATTGAAATTTAAGCACGGGATAATTAAGATGCAATCCTTTGTGTGAGGTTTTGTGAATAGTGCTTCATTTTTATTTTTATTTTGTGACATTCAAAGTTTTATCAAAGCTTTTAAGCAAGATTTGCTCCCCTTTAGGTTGGTTGTTCTAAATGCTTAATCTTGTGCATATGTTTATCAAAAGGTCTAAACTTTTTACAACTTGCTTTTTACATCATGTTTTTCAAATTTAACATTGCATTTTTTCTATTTTTTAATATGTGCATAAATCCATGAAGAAATATGTTTGAAGATCTTTTGGTAGTGAAAATTATCTCCCAAGGGTTTAAGCTTTGAAGGTTTAATCATGATTGCTACCATTGTTGGGTGGTTTTTTGTTTTTGTGAAAAATCTTTGGTTCCAATTCTAAAAAATAAATTCCAATTGTTTCAATTTTGGTTCAAATTCCACACATGAATGGATCCTAGGAATTCAATTTTGTATTTGAATATTTACAAAAAAAACTTTGGTTACAATTTTGATTCTAGTTTTGAAAATCAAACCTAATTTTAGTTCAATTTTTACTAATTAACATTAGACTAAAAACTACACCCAACAAGTTTTCCACACATGAATGGAACCCAAGAATCTAGTTTTGGATCTAATTTTGCAACAAAAAAAAAACTTCAATTATGGTTTTGCTTCCAATTTAAAAAAAATTAAAACCTCCTTCCAATTCAATTCTTACAAATTAAAACTAAATTAAAAACTAGACCACACAAGTTTTTGAAGTTGGTATAAACATGTGGGGTACAAGAAATAGTTGCCCTTCTTAGATCTAATGACACTTGATGTTAAGGACTATATTGTTAAGTTCCTTAACCCCAAGCTAGCCATTTAAGACCTAAACTTACTTATTAGAAAATACAATGTTAAGTTAGCTTTTCAAACTCCCATTCACACCCATGATGTTAAAAGAAGTATTGATAATTACATTAATGTTAAACCTTAACATTTTTCATCATCATTCACAGGTGTGATGATGGCAAGTCTCTTTTCCACATTGTTTTTTTTACTATGTTGGGTAGGTGATAGATAGATAAATAGGTAGGTGAGGGAAGGAATGGGTAGGTGGGTGAGTAGGTAGGTAGGGGAACAATGCAAAAACATTTTGTTAAGTTATTATTAACTTAAATTCCCCTTTTAGTGGTTGCTACCTAACATTGAACTTTTATTCCAAAATTTATGTTAAGTTAACATTCACTTAACATTATGCTACCACTCATTTGACATTAGGTGCCACCTAAGATACCACCTAAGTTTCGATATTAACTATCTTGGTTGGAATACAACATTTTTCTTGACTTTTTTAACATCCACTTAACATTGATTTAGCATCAAGTGTGATAGAAGCATTATGACCAATAAATGAATATCATTAAGCAAACTTTATCAAAATTTCAATTATGAAAATTATATTTTCCTTTTTCTAAAACAACTATGGTTGCTCCTCTTGAGACCATAATGCAAGGGTAGAACAAGGGCAACTTCAAAACATGTTTGTCAAATTATTTATTTATTTTGAAATTTTCATGAAAATAAAATTTTCTTGAATATTATATATATATTTTTCCGAAAAAATTATTCTTTGAAATAAATAATTTTATAAATTTCATCATCATTTTCCTAAACAATATAAAATTAGTGTGAAGCTAGCAAGGTACTATTATAATATTCTCTAGTAATTAATTTACAAATAGACTATTTGGCACATATTGGATTTTATTACAAACATGAAGTTTAAACCTTAAACTATTTTTTGAGCTTTTTAAAGTAGGTCTAGTTCATGGAGACCCAATAGGTCCGGTCCTAAGGTGGGGTGAGGTCTAAGTAGATCCATTGGGTCCATTTTTAAGTCCATTTAGACCCACTAGGTTTGGTTCTTCGACCCAAACCCAGTCAGAAACCTAGAACCAACCAACACTAATCATTTTGTTGATTTTAGAGTTTACTCTAATTTCATCTCAACTAGTGTGGCCTATGCCTTTGGCCCAAGTGTGAACTCATTACAAAATAGGGAAACTCAACATGTGAACATTGTTTTGCAATGTATGTATTTATTTTTTGAATAGCCAAAGGGGTCACAAAAATCCAATAAAAGATCGATGGGCGAAACCATCACATGGGAAACAAAAAGGGAAGGCCAAAGAAAGGCCCAAAGACGCACAACCCACATGATACAAAAAAGGGAAAAACCTAGTATTTCTCGTGGTAGGAAGCTATCTCACCCACAACCCCTATAATGTCATCTACATGCAAATCATGAGATTTAATAACAATGGGAGGTCTAGAACAAACATCACCCACAACGCAATCTTCCTTTCTATAACAAAGGTTAAAGCATGTTAAAAAGTAATACTAACACGTTGCCTGAAAATTTAAATGTAAAAAGACAAAGATAAATGACCTTTCGATCGTCTATCATGGAAAAGATGAACACACTTCATAATGAAACAATCCATATCATGCCCGAATGCGTTGTGCACCTCCATGGCCATCGGAATATAGCAGTGCCCCTCACAAAGCCCTATATACTTACCGATCTTAATAATGGTGTCAAGTTTTGCAATTGCACCTGCTAGTTTATTAATGACACTCAAAGCCATCAATTTTCACATCAGGTCAATAATCATCACATCAACAACAAAGACCTGATCCTTTTGAGTCATGTAAAGATTGGCTTGTAATGAAACTCTTGACATAAGGACATACCACCACTCTCTCCAACGTGCCCATTCTCTCAAATGAAGGCATACATGAAATCTTGGATGACGTCATGTGTGACTATTTGATGACTTCCAAACAACCAAATATGAAAGGAAATCATGCTTGAATTGAATGGTAAGCTATCAAGTGTTACCACGTTCTCAACTGATTTTTCCTTCCAAAACCTGGTTTTTTGGAATTTATTTGAACTTTCAATGGCAAAAATCACCTAAAAATCAATATCCCCCACATTCCAAATCCAAATCTCACCAAATAAATTCCATCAAATCCTGCTCATCAAGATCTTTCCAACAACACCAAAGGCACATTCCAATTCCTCTGAAATTTTCAGCTCCAATTTTATTTATTTTCAATGAAGAAATCATTCAATATTCAAAAACTTTTGCACCGCAAGTCCAAACGCATGTAACCAAGCCCATGCACCCCTCCTCATTGAGAGCTTTCCAAAGACACCATGAACATGATCTGAAGCATCCCATTTGGTGGATCTCATACCTACAAAACAAAACAAAACAAACTACCTTCCTTCATAGATAGATTTTCCAGCAATGGAAGGCTTGTAAACAAAAACTGAGTGTTAAGAGCAATTTTCCATTGTTGTTCAAATGTGGATTGTTCATTAAAATGGACCGTGTGACCAAAAAAGGAGGAGGGGCTTGGTGTTTCTGCTACAACCCTCTCCCTCCAGAGGTTTGTACTAGAGGCTAGATTATGATGAACATTATGGTCTGGGGTGGCAGATTACAACATTTTTTGACCACATTACATGACATAATCTTCTGGTGATGATCATACACTTGTAATAATGACCAAAATCTCTGTTGAACATGAGTTTTTAGAAAAGATCTTCAATCTGCCATCCCAGACCTTTTAAAATCATGGAATGGTCTCACCCTTGCCCATCATGTCGGGTGCATTGGCAAGCTCGCCCTGGCACCTTACCCAACACAATGGGCAGTGGCTTGACAATTCCAACACCAAGCACCATCACTGCGGGTCCAGGATTCTTCTCTTGTGGGCTCACTTTTGTTCTCTGCTAGTGGAATGTTTCTGTCCAGGCTCAGGTTTGACAGCAGCCATGCAACACTGTTAAAGGCCTAAGTGTGATTGTTTGCAGGATCGGATTCCACTTTCTGCTGCTCAAGATCTGCTGGACCTGCAAAGTCTGAGGGACCCAGGAATTTATCCATTCTAAATACCCATGTGTTTCTTTTCTTTTCTTGTTGTCTTCAGTGACCTTTTAGCACAGCATCATCATCATCATCATCATCAATTGGCATACTTTCCAAAAGAACTCAGTAAAAGCTTGAAATCACTTCTCATTTCAATGTTTTTCACTACATTTCCATCTCCATCCAAGAGATTTTTGGTTAATCCCAAATTTACTGCAATATTAGATAAGAGATGATGGATGTAGGTCATTGCAAAATTTTTGCTATGACATGAGAGGAGGGACAATATTCACAAAGCATGATTAGCTTGAGAACTAGATTACCAACAGTGAAGCTTTTGCTTCAGAATTGCTTTGTAAATCATCAGCTGGTGCATGTTGATCTGGAAATGTTTCCTGAGGTTTCTGCAAGAATGCAATCAGCTTGTCCATCACCATGTCAGGGTCATCCTTGTCAAGAATCAGAACTTCACTGACTTGAGCAGGTGTGACCTTGCATCTGCCTTCATGCAACAAACTCTCTACCGTTGGAAACAATGGGTGGGTGTCAATCATCAAGTAGTTACGAGCAAGGATCTTGAAAGCTGCAAAAGTGCAGTAAGACATGTGTATGTGCATGTCCATTCGGCCAGGTCTCAGCAATGCTGCATCAAGCTTCTCAATGTGGTTGGTTGTGAAAATCAGGATGCGCTCATCACCACAACAGGACCATAAGCCATCAGTGAAATTCAACAGCCCAGAGAGTGTAATTCGGCTGTTTTCATCCTCCTTCAACTTGTCAAGCTCATTGGGACTGAATGGGTCTGATCTGTCACAATCTTTCCCTCCCCGTCTTGATCTTGATTTTGGTGTCCGCTGGCCAGACAGATTGATGGAGCAGTCAATGTCTTCAATCACTATGATGGACCTGTTTGTTGTTTGAATGAGCAGCTGTCGGAGTTCACTGTTGCTGAATACCTGAACATTCATGAGCAAAATTGAGAGAAAATTAGATTTCGATCGCTTGCTTGCTTGCCATGAATGTCTGCAAATCAGGGGGAAGATTCAAAGGATCCATCCACAAAATTACCTGAGTCAGCTCAAGGTCGTAGACGTCATACTTGAGGAAGTTGGCCATGGCAGCAATCATGCTGGACTTCCCTGTGCCAGGAGGGCCATATAGCAAGTACCCACGCTTCCAAGCCCGCCCAACTCTCTCAAAGAAATGCTTCCCCTCCATAAAAGACTTCAGGTCTCCCTTGATACGAGCAATACTGGCAGGTTCCATGGCAAGCGTGTCAAAGGTTGAGGGATGTCTGAATGGCACCGACTGCCACATGTGTCTGCCTCCAGAGAACATGGATGAGTTCTTGCCATTTGTGTACAACTGCATCTCTCTGCACATGATTCAACAACCTCATCAGACACATTGAAGAAAATGACAAAGGATTTTCGCCCAAACATCATCATCATCATCTTCTTCTTCTTCTTCAACCCCTGAATCATTGGGTATGGAAGAAGGACTACTACTGCTGCTGCTGCTACTACTGTGAGAGCTGCATTTGCAAAATCCTTGCAAATCAATTTGTAACTAGAGAAAATATTACGTACCTGTTTTGGCGTTTGTATCCAGCAGCTCTTGCATTGATGTGATCAATATAGCGAGGGATGATCCAATCGCGATCACGCTTATGTATCTTGAGTGTATACAGACGGTCATGTGCTTCTTGTGATCCTCTCCCCTGCATGCTCTCTCCTTGCAATTTATGCACCGAGTGTTGCCACCACAGTTTTCTGCCTTCAAATGTGTCCATAATACTCTCACCCTCTGGGAGGAAAAGAAAATGCCCACAAAACTGAGAACATAGCTTAATAGTGCAAAAGAAAAAAAAGGAAAAACAAAATAAAACAAAAAGACAGAAAAAGCCTGTTGAAGTAAAGCAACCACTCTGTAGGGGTGGGGGGTTTTGTGGGATGTGATGATGATGATTACCTGCTAGATTGGAGCAAGTCTGTTTGGAGTTGCGGATGCGAGTGAGGACAACTCTGTTGGCAACTTTGCACATGTCATTGGCATTGAGATGGAGTTGCACATTCTTGTACAGTTCATTGCTACTGGCACTCTCAAACTCGGGGATCTCAAAACATATGTAAGGGTCCAAATATGTTCTCAGAAATCCAAGGCATTTGCTCACCAATTCTTTCACCTCACGCGGTAACATTCCATGAAGGAATGCCACTAGTCCCAGCATTGACCACCAGTATGCCAAATCCATGCTCATATTACTCTTTCTCATGGATCCAGCACAAGCAGAAGAAAGTGACGGACGGTAGCCGAAGCTCATGAATGTGTATGGATCCAGGTTGTGAAATATAGACAAAATGCAAGAAAGCTCAAACTGCGACGTTCAGCTCGATTCTCTCATCCCTACTACAGATTTCCTCCGCCTTTGAAATTTGCCCCAGCTGCTGTGAGCTCAAAGATTCTCGACTCCTGACGAAACAAGGCAGGGCTGAATTGCTGCTGCAGCTGTTCAAATGATATCTCTTCTTCTTCTTCGCTTGGAGTGAGAACACACAAAAAGACCATGAGGTGAGGACTTCATCAATTGGGTGTTTTCGCAGAAACAAGCAATTCAGCACTCCCAGTCGTCCTGATTCACAAGAACAAATGACAAGCCTTTGCCGCTCTCTACGCCTCCTACATACATCCAATCAAGCTCTTAATTTGCGCTCCCTTGTGCAAAGAATGAAAACAAGCTCACCGCATATAACCAAAGCTACCTCAAGACTTACTGGAAAGCCTCAGCTTCATCCCAGAAAAAAAGCTGCACAAGATTGCGTTGTGGAAACAGAAAACCAATCCACGGATCCAAGCTGTAAGCAGAGTTGCCCAAGAAAAACAAACACATACCCAATTTTTTTTCTCTCTCTCTCTCTCTCTCTCTCTCTCTCTCGCTGTGTCTGTGACTCTTCTGTCCGTCAGTCCGTCTGTCTGTGTCCACCGTCGGAGATCATGAACGGCAGAAGACGGGTTGACGAGAGCTTCTAGATTTGGGCATTCATGGAAAGCTTTGCAGCATTTGAGAGAATGTGGGGAGAACGTGAGGAGAATGATGATGGACGATGTGGGAAGCGGAATTTGTACTACCAGTGATGATGGGTGGGGACGACCAAGCTTGCCTGCTTGCTTGCTTGCTTTTCCGACTTGGGAGAAGACCAAAGAAAGCAGCTGCAGTTCCTTCCTTCTTTCCTTGGGCTTGGCCCACCGTCAGCACCCTCCCTCCGTGCCTGCCTGCCTGCCTGCCTGCCTGACAGTGCACATTCCCCACACAGATTTCGCGACAAAACGCGCGTGCGTGATTTGCTTTACGCTGCTCACGGGCTGTTTGCACTCCACTCGTTGCACAAACCGTGCGATTAGGTGTCCTCCTTCCTCATCCATCCCCAACCGACCAGAAAAATTTTCTGTGGTTTGGATAACTCTCATCTATCTATTTCTGTCCCTCCCTCCCCCCCCCGCCCCCCCCGGTTCTTTCTTTTTTGGTACAGGACAAGGAACTAGAACAGGGCTGTTCTGGGAATGCGGACCCTGCATACCCTGCCTGTGCCCCTCAGCAGCCTTTTCTTTTTCATTGGCAATATTAAGCCCAAAAAAAAGAGATTAAAATTTGACATTTTGAGAAATTAATTTGTGTTTTTTTTTGAGGGTTTCAAATTGCCAGAAGTGAGGGGGAAAAAAAAAATTTTTAATTTTCTTTTTGCATATTATTTCTAAAATATTTGGGTTTCATTGTGTAAGCTGTAAAATATAAAAAAGCTGGCTTACATTGTGTCTCTTATTAGGTTACATTTTTTAAAAATTCATTTAAAAGAAAAAAACACTGGCAAGTGCGGGACCTAAATTTCACAAAACTGCTGCCCATGTTCAAGATCGTTATCTGGTGTAAGATCTGGGAAAATTTTGTAACGGCCACAAATTTTGTTTGAGAAAGAGAGGAGGCACCTTACACGAGGCTATGTGATGCATGCGGTTCCTTCCTTCCTTCAAATTTGAGAAGGCACCCTCACATACTCTGGGAAATTTCTACCAGTTCACAACCGCAAGTTCACGAGGGGGGCGGGAACAAATGGACAGATCCATTACAACAAAGAGGGAACAGCATGATGGCTAAGTTCAAAACCAGCAAGAATTCAAGTAATTGAAAATGTTTCCATCAAGTTCCCATAAGAAAGTGAACTCTCAGTTTCCATTGAGGTTGGCCTCCATGTACATACATACATTAGGGAAATTTTTTGACCAGTTCAGGATGACTAATTCCAAACTAGCAAGAGTCAAAACAAAAGAATGTTATAAGTTCCCAAAAGAAAGTGAACTCTCGGTTTCACACCTGCACATTACACTTAGAAAAATTCTACCAAAATTCAGGACGACAAATTCAAAACTAGCAAAAAAGTCACAATTTTTTTTAAAAACATGACGTCAAGAAATTCCCGTAAGAAAGTGAACTCCCAATTTCTCAACTCGACATTACACTTGGAAATTTCTGCCATGTCAGTACGACAAGTTCAAAAGAAGTTCCCATAAGAAAGTGAACTCCCAATTTCTCACCTCGACATTACACTTGGAAATTTCTACCATGTCAGTATGACAAGTTCAAAACTAGCAAAAGTCAAATTAAAGGAACGTTACTACGTTACATTACGTCAAGTTCCAACAACAAGAAATGAAGTCTCAATTTTGTACCTTCATAATACACGAGGGAAATTCTTAGCCAATTCTAGATAACAAATTCAAACCTGGCAACCCTTAGAAATACTGGACTGTTCCATCAAGTTCCCACAAGAAACTGAACTCTCGGGAAATTTTTTTTTAGTGTATCCAAATTCGACCAGTTCCTGACTACCAAGTTCAAAAACTAGCAAGCCTTGGAATAAGGGAATGTTCCTAGTACAAGAAAATGAACCCTCAGTTTCGCACCAACACAAGGTGAACATTCATCAACATGTGAGCTGAAAACAACAAATAGTTAGTGTTAAAAGCTGACAAGGTTTACACAAGGTTTACCACACAAAAGTTGTGCCATAATTTGAGGGAAAAACAAATAGAAACGGCCATTGAGAATGCAGTGAACCAAAAAGACTCCAATTAAGTGTATTTATTTATTGAACAATTGTTATGCCAATAGTGGTTTCAGGTGAAGCTGCAGGACAGGATTAGAATGCTCTTTTATAACAAAGCAGGTCCTGGGTTCAAAACTAGGTACCCATGATCTACTACTACAAGGGGACAAAGGTATTGCATTGCAAAATTCTGGATGGAAAAAATTCCAAGGCATGGGAACCAAGGAACAAAGTAATGAATCTCATCCACCAGTTGTCATTTCAGCCCAGCCGCCACAAAACTAGGCAGGAATTCCAAAGACTTGTTGTTGCTACTGTCTTGTCTGACCTGTAACCAAATTTGGCTCATTCCTTCCACAGAGTTGCAACTGTCCTTTCTGACGTCTACCCAAATTTGGCTCATTCCTCTTGTGCAGCATTGCCAGTCCACCTACTTCACAAAATAGCAAAAACAAAAGACTCTGACTTAGTATCATGCAAGATCTCAAAATTCCTTTCTAATGGTCTGCATTCACACTTGATGTTAAGTCAGTGTTAAATTAAAATCTAGGTGGCATCCTAGGTGGCACCCAATGTTAAATGGGTGATATCATAATGTTAAGTGAATTCTAACTTAACATAAAATGTTCATGGTAAGTAGGTGTAAGTCCTAAATGACTAGCATGGTATTAGGGCACTCAACACTAAAGTCCCTAACACCAAGTGTGAATGGACCTTAAATGTTATAATTACTATATAACATTTCATGGGTCACTAATGTGGCCTGTGCTGCTGGCCCAAGTGTGAACAGGACCTTGACATAGAGCTTGATTGTGAGGAAAAAATATTAAACTTAAAATTAATTTTCAATGACAAAATTACTCAAAATTCACTATCTCGCTCCACCTTAGGTCTAAAAATTTCCCAATTCACCTTTATTAAATCCTACTCACCAAGAGTGTGCCCAAATTCCCCTATGATGTTTAGTTTTGATTCAGATGAATTTTTCATTAAATATTTGTTCAATATTTAATAACTTCTCCAGCATAGGTCGAAACATCAAGAAATCAACTTGGTGCACCCCTAATAATTGAGGACTTTTCAATTGTATCAAAAGTGGGGCTCAACGTGCTATGATTTGGGAGATCTCAACAATCTCCCTTTTCAATCAATCTCCCTTAACCAAACGATTTGGGAGATCTCAACACTCACCCTTTTCAATCAATCTCCCTTAACCAAACAATCGCCCTTTTCATATGGAGACATTAAGAAGACCATGAAATGTTAAACTTGGACTCAAAGACCATATTTTAGTTGAAGCATGGGATATTTACAATGGGTGCTACTTCACCATAGCCATTCATTGGGGTTTTGAAAGTCTTTCCTTGATAGGAGAGCAAATATGATAAAGTGACAAGCACTAAACAAGCACAACAAGTTAAATACAATGCAATTTGCAATGCCTTTTAACAACTGGGTTTTCGGATTTTTAATGCCCCGACCGTGAGTGCCCCATCCCTAATTTTCCACCCCCCTTGTTAACCAAAACTACTACTTCCCCCCAACTTGATGCGCGGCTAACTCGCCCTTGTGCCCTCTCCCCCACCTTTCCCCCAATTCTTTTTTTTTCCCACCTGCCCACCACCTCGCTTCTTGCCACCAAATCCTTCCTTAGGTAAACCCCAATCTTGGCAATTTCTAATTTTCCATTAGGGAATCATCCAACCCCGGGCTGCTTGAGTCCTTTCCACCTTGGAACATGTTGCCCCAAGGAACTTTTGAACTCCATCAAGGAACATAAAACTCCTTGAGGCACATCTCCCTCCCTTACCCCAAAGTTTCCTTCCATTCCCCAAGGAGTATTGGGGAGACTCTGAGGTTCCTCACATCTCCCTCCACCCCCTAGGGAACACCCATTCTCCCCTATCAAGGAAATACCACTATTCCCTGTGTACACACATTTCGACACAATAGTTATTTCAGTCGGCACTATTTCCATGGATTCAATTTCCATCCAAGATCCTTTGGGGAGGTTTTCATCCCAAAATCTTGCCTTCCTATGGATCTCATCTGCCATGGGAAGTCTTCCCCATCATTTATTTCCCCTGTGGAAACACAAGCTCAACAAATCCATCCATCAATTTACAAATAATTGAAATTGTTTAACAGTGCAATATTGTCATTATGAATGCTCCAAATTTTGATGGCAACCCCCCAAACCTCTCAATGAAAGGAATTTGTGTTTTAGCAAGAACTTTCAATTGATCTAAGTGGAGCCTTTGTTTGCATTCTCTACATGCATTTATTATATTGCATGTGTAGCTTGCATAATTTGGGATAATCTTCAACTATTGAAGTTTTTTGCAGCGGCAACCATGACCAATTGCAAATTTGACCTCAAAATCCATTAGTGCAGATATTACACCAGAAATTAATTATGCATGTTTGTATTTTGAATTGCAACAACTTTCTAATGGTAGTTTTAGTTGTCACAAACTTCAATGGATCAATAGATAACCAAGTGGCCATGATTTCTATAGGTTTTGAGCATACACAGTCATTCTATGGTTCAAAATATTTAATTTTCTAGATGGCAATTGTAAGTGACCCAATGAAGAAGCACAATTTTTCCATAATAAATGTACGTCAATTCTTCTTAGGTTGCTTGAAGCACCTAAAATCAATAGTTGCCTTATTATGTCAACATGTCATTATGAGTTTGGACTTGAGGATGAAATGGTGAAAGATTCGAATGTTGATCATGTGTAGCCTAGTGCAATAGGTGGGAAGTCTAGCCCTGGGAGAGTTAGCCAAGCACACAATGTCCCCATCGAAATGGGATGTCAATGTGGGTTTAAAGTTGGGTAGAGTTATGACACACTTGACCTTGCACTACTCCATTATTGTTATATGGAACATGTAGACAACAAGGGGTTTCCCTATCATGAGCAACACACCACAATGTGCAAGGGTACGTGCCTATAGTATGCATTGTATTTAGGGTAAGCCATCAAAGATTGGATCATGAACAATGTTAAGCTTAGTCTATCTACTGCGCAAATCATGGCAAAGCATGAACAACATTGTTTCGAACAAGATCCCACTCCAAAATCATGAACACATAGTCAATTTGTACTCCCCCATGACATTTGCAATGCAATGGATATATAAGTATGCTACTTTGGAATACAAATGACATGGGATGTGACAACCAATGTTAGGTTTTGGGTGGATGCAAATCTCGATAAGGTATTCATCTTGCAACATGAATATCATCTAGGCTTATATTTTCTATCAAAATCTAAACATCATTCTAGAAAAAACTCATGGCGGAATTGGACCAACAAAGGGTGGGACGAATGATAAGGTACTATCACATCTTTATTTTGTTGTTCAATTTCAAGCATGATATATCATTATACGACATTTAGATAACTTTTGTTTTGTTTTTTCACAATTCTCATTACATACATTAATGGTTTTAAATGAATGGTAAAATGGAGTTCTCATGACTTGGATCAATTCAACTTGAAACAAAAACATATATGTCCAACTGGGGTTGAGAATGCTTAATGACATACTTAAAGAAAATTTTGAATGAAATTTGAGTGCATTCATTGTTGACGATGTTGATGCAAATATCAATGCAACACCATTAATTTTTTTTTGTTATTGCAATTATTTTGAACATTACATGCAAAATGGATAAAGTCCCCAAGAAAACCAATTTGGGTAGTTATAGATGTTCTTGTAAATATTTCTTCACTTGAAAAAGCATGCCAAGGTAATTCCTTGAGGAAGTAAACCAACAATCAATCCCTTTGGGAAACATACCATGGGTCAATTCCCCCAAGGAAACATTTTGGGGTGAGTTCCCTTGGGGAACCATGTTAGGGAAGTTCCTTGGGGAGAAGGATTGCATCCAATCCCCTAGGAAACTATTACTTTGAAGGATTTTAAAAGCATTCCAACATCCATTTTTCAAAAGAACATATCGAAAATTCCCCTTAAAGAGCATGTTGGGGACGAATTTCCCCAAGAAGAATTCATAACATTAAGGATTTTTTTTCATTTATGTCACATTTCAATGTCTCAAAGATTTGTTGGTGTCTAGTTGTTCTCATGTGCAAGGCATGGTTTCTAAACTCATTTGTCTTTTTTTGCCTTTGGCATGTTTGCCAAACATGGCTCAAACATTATTTCAAAAAAAAACTAACCCCATGGATAACTCAAGGCAATGGGAGATGTTATGTACCTAAAAGGTGTTGTAATGTGCTCGTCATCACAATTGTCACAAACCTAGCCTTGGGCTCATGACCAAGGCAAGGGTTGGCAAAGGTGCGGGCCAAAAGTGAAGCATGGGAGTCACATTTCCTGCTCTTGGGAGTGTAGGAAAGTGTGAGGGAATGAACCCCCACACTCCCAAGTGAGCTCCCACTTTAGGAACTGGACTCCCAATGGACTTTTGGATTTTCAGAGGGAAATTAGAAGGGTCAAAACTCATTGGATTGGAGAGTTCCTTATATCATTGAAAAGCTCTTGGAACGTAGATGTCTAAAATTGACTCACATGACCCATTTGGGCACTTAAAACACATGTTATGGCCAAAAGAAGAGCCAAGAGTCAAATTGCCAATTTGACTCTTGACCACTAAAAGTCAAAAATCACCTTGATTTCCTTAAGTGAAGGTGGCATGCCACATACCATTGAAAGCTCTTGAAGAGAGCTACAATTTTTCTTTAGACCTCACCTCAATCAGAGGTCTTCACACGAAGTTATAGGCCCCCAAAGTCGCGAGAGTCCCAATTTTGGGAATTTTGGGAATTTCGAAACTCCAACTTGAGAGTCCGGGACAAAATGACATTTGGGTGCTGGCCCCATGGCCAAGCACAGAGAATACTATAAGGGGGAAGGTGGTGGCTTCCCCCAAGTTCGGGCCATGGTGAATCTTATGAGTTTGTGTTTACCCATGGCTCGTTCGTGCACCAAAAATGCTCCAACTATGCATTAATTAACTTGTTGTTTGGTTTGTGTAGGTTCCTGTGAATAATTGAATTGTTTGTCACTCTTCCTAGTCCCCATCCCGAAGCTCTAACGCGCCCCTTTACCTCAAAAGTGCTACGAGCTAGGGAACACACCCCAACTTTTTATCCTTCCGTTGTTTTCACCTTAGGCTCACATTTGAGTCTTCAAGGAACTTGGGAGTGCATCAACAATGCACATTTGAAAATGAAATGTTGCATCAACTTTCCTATCTTTGAACAAAATACCATTCAATGAAACCATACCTTGATTATGTTGATGCATATGCATACTCGGTGCAAAAGGTCCATGTGTGGTGCATAGAACTGTGAAACATACCATATGCCAACCAAAACATGAATGTCACTTTAAAGGTTTACCATGGGAACTTGAAAAAAAAGTTCAAAACATGAAATGTAAATAAGAGGGCAGGAGATTACATTCGTTGTTAATGTGATCACCCGTTATTGTATGTAAACATTTTGTAAATGAAATAATTTTCTTTGAAACCAATGAGCAAAAAAATATTTGTCAAATTATGTGGTTGGCACAAAAAATCCCACATTTGCACATCCATCTCTTAGACATGGGAAACACAAAACTAGCAAGGGGCTGATTAAAATCACATAAAGATATCCAATATATAATTTGTAATCTTGACTTTGAATGGACATCTTGTGATTGCCCATGGGCACAAATGTTTTTTATGTAAGCACTAAATTTTGTGTGCATGAATTTATAAAGGCCCAACTTCCTTTTAGGATAATAATAGCTTCATGTGAAGCACATCTTGAAACAACTATGGGTGGATTTGATGCATTATAGGACCTCCCTACTCCCATCAAAATTACAATGAAAACAAGTATTTCTTTGTCAACCCCTCAAACAAGCAAAACACCAAATTAACCTTCACTAGATTGGATGTACCCACACCATGCATTCCCTTGTTGCCTCATGGTTAATGGTGGGTGAAATCTTAAAGGTGATTGTTATACCATCTGATGTTGTGGGATTGAATGACTATTTGTAGTTTCAAATTTTAGTTGAATTCAAGCATATTTGAGAGAAAATGTCCATGCTTTCAATGCCCCATTGGATGCCAAGTTATATTGCCATCCTCTTGGCAATGCCTTAAGTATTGTGGTGGATGGCAATAACTTAAGCTTAAAAAGAAAGCTGAACTTTGTTAACTACATGAGAATTAAATCCAAGCCGACATTTATAAGTTTGGGTCAATATAAGAATTAGTCACCTACATCTCAAGCATATCACAAATTATCATCTACTTGATCGGTGTTATGGTAATTTCTTCACTTAAGTTGTTGAAATAGTTATTCATCATCTAGGAAAATGGAAGGCCCAAGCTTCCTCTAATAATACATTCCCTAGAGACTTTGTTTGAAACCCTCACAATTAACATTCCTTGGAAAGATGTAAGCCTAGTTGTATTTTGGGAACAAATGCCTAACAAAAAGCTTCAATGTTTCAAGAATGAAACTTTTTTTTGGGGGAGATGGTGGCACTAGGCTACTTTCTTTGAGGAACATTTCCCCAAAGGACCAACTTCAATGCCATGAAAAAAATTGATCTTTCCCCAAGAGGAAATGACAAATGTTGCCCCATTGGGATTTCCCCGTGAGGAAAACTAATAGAGTCACCAATTTTTAGATTAATGTAGTTCACTATGGAATAGTTGTAGTTCAATTCCAAAAGTTGTAAATTCTTTATGAAGATCTTTATAAACATATGAATAGTTATAATATAATTGAAAGAACAAGCGAATAATAATTCCTTGTAATTGTATGGTTTTAATAAACCAAATATTCTTCTTTCATTTTCCCAAATTAGCTAATTTTTTAAAAGAATTGTGGGTTTCTCAAGGAATGGATGTTCCTTAGGGAGGCAAGTTAGTTATAAAATATAGAAGTATGTGTAGAAAAAAACTTTGTGAAACCTCACACATTGACATTTTGGAAGGGCAAACAACTATCTAAGATTTAAAAACATTATAAAAATGCAATTATAAACAATACATTTCATTCACTTAATGGTTTCCCATCTTCAAATTATTTGCCTTTGAAGATTAACCATTATACATACATTACATTCTATCAAAACATTAAAAGACTGCATTGCAAACAAATGAATGTTCCATGGGCAAGTTGATTATCGACTTCTAAACTTGGTAAGTTGATTGGGGAGTTGTCATGGATTGGGAGTCAAATTATGGTTCCCCACATGGGTACCTATTATGGGGAACATGCAAAACAACTAGCTTGGTCCATGTTGCAACATGATACCAACTCAAAAATATGATGAAATGGAAAAACCAATGAACACTATTACTAGTTTTATTTTTGTTTCATGATGTAACTCCCTTAGCCAATGTTTCCATCAGCCAGGGGATGATATGGCATGAAAAAAAATGTGACCTACAGCAAAATGAAAAAACATTTAGAAATCAACCATTCTCCATGAGAAGCATTGAATAAGTACATCCTTGAGATGGTAGAATAAATGAAGCCAATTGATCACACAATATATTATGGCTTTCATCATCCCATTGTTTAATGAAGTCCACCTCTAGTGTTTGAAAAAACAAGGCCACTTGTGCTTCCTTGTGCAATGGTTCCCACAAGTTCAAGTGAACAAACCTACCCAACTCATGACACAATAAGCTCCAATTTAGAAAGTTTATTGTTTTCCTTGTAGTCATTTTTAGGATGTTTTGATAGCATTGATACAACTTGTCCATTAAACCATACACAAAAGGGAAAATATTATGTATATTTGGTTTCTTTCTAATCAAGCCAATCCATAAATTCAACAATTTACATATCCCTAAACCCTTCAAATCCACAATGAATAGGGCATCCACTAGATTCACTAGTGTAACCCATGTATTAACTAAAATTTCTCAAAAGAGATGATGAAAAAAAAATTCACATCATTGTCAATGGCATTAGTGTCGTTTTAAACACACTTGATGTTGTTGAAATTAATTATAATTTCATTGTTTTTAAACAAAAATTTTACATCCACCTTCTAGCTACCCTTATATAATTTTTGCAATTTTTTCCACTTGTTAATCACCATGCACACCAATAACATACCCCCACAAGAAGATTTAATAGGCATTGAAACAGACCTTGGGGAATTAGCATAAACTCTTCAAAAGATGTTCTCAACAAAAACACATGGGGAATTTCATTAAAATATATATTTGGAGAACTCCCTAAAACAAGCTCCTTGGGAAATTCTTAAATAATAACTCCCAAGGAGTTACTCCCTAAGGGAAAATCTTTGAACTGATTCTTTGATAAACTTTGGTAAATTTGTTCCTTGAAAAACTTTTGGAAATTCATATTACAAAGAACTCCAATAAACTTGTTCTTCATGGAACTTTTCAAAATTAACTCCATGGAAACTAGTTCAAAAAGTCTCAATATGGAAGTTCCCTGGGGAATTATTTTATGGCAAATCTTTGAAATTTTAAGACAAATGGTTCTTCAAATAAATGGATGGATGGGAATAAAAAGGTATTATTTCTTGGATGATGTTCCTATAGATTGTAAGTTTATGTTGGAGGCTTCAAGAAAGGCAACTCATTCTTGTGCCAATTGTTGGGGTGTAGATATTGGCAAGGGTTTTTTGCTTTTAAAGGTTTTGCTTTTATCCTTAATGGCAAGAATATCTTCTTAGTTTTTTATGGGATACAACTCATAATGTGCACCTTTTTTTGCCTTTGCATCCCTAGATATATTTGCATTTGAAGATTTTAATTGTTGTTGAAATGATATATTCCCCTTTACGATTTTAGGGTTTACCTTCAAAGACTTTAGTTGCTAACTCTTTGACCCTTCCCCCATCAGCATGTTTTTTAAAAGTTTTTGTTTATTTTTCACCTTTGCATACCTATGCCTATCAAGCATTTGAGCGGGTGGCAATTACATGGGTGGTGGGAGCAATGTCTTTGTGTGGGTGGTTCCTGAGGTTTTCAAATAATGACATCGCAAAAAATTGGGATGTATTGATTTGGTTGCCATTCCCCAAGGATGGTCAATTTTAAGAATCACATGGGTGTGCATTGAATATTTGGCTAAGCTTGTGTGTTTAATTGCATTTTTATGTGCTTCCTATTGATCATTTTGCATGGCAAGATCTTTTCAATATTTGTTTATAATTGTGGGTTTACTTTTAATTGATTGTATCATCACATCAAATTACACAATCTTTGAAAAAGTTGGGCCAATTGGTGTGGTGTTGAACATTAAAGTAATAATGGGTGAGACCTTAGGGTACATTAGGGTTCTTACCAATGGGCGACATGGTATAAATAATAATTAGTGATACCTCCCTAACAAAATCCCCTTCAAATAAAAGGTTTGGTGTGGCTTTTACAACTTGTCCAACTTCAAAACTCCCTTGAAAATGACAATTGAAATGTCAACAAATATTTCCTAGCCATTCTCTTCAAAGACAACATAAATTTTAGCCTTCTTTCTGGTATTTTCATTGGTGTTTACCTTGGAATCCATTCATAGTAAAAGGAATCACGAGCACCAAAATTGAAATCCTTACCAAGGACCACATTTTACACATGTCCTGCATGGATTAGTCTATTAAATACCAAAATTATATTTTAAATATAATTTTTAGGACTAAATATCAATATTGAAACCAAACATGACTCATATTTTATTTTCATTTTTATTTATTTTCATGAGGACCTAGATTATAGTCAAAAGTACATTTTTGTTTTTAACCATGATTACAAATTTTGAACCTTTTTAACCATTAAGGATGTTCAAAATTGAAATTAACAACATTTGTTTAAAGGGTTCAATACATATGCATTTTCAAATATAAACACATGTGGCCCTTCTTATGAAATATATTAGAGCCCACAATAAAATTGAAAACATTTGGTGAACGTTTGTGTAACAAAAAGCATGTTCAAATTTATAGTCTTTAAAACAACCCTATCAACAAGTGTTTTGTGTATGACAAAGGATTCTAATAACATAATGAAACGACTCCAAATTTGTAGGATATCAATTTCATGAATAAACAAGCAAAACCCCAAAATATGAAAGAAAAAATCATTATATATAATTATTGATGATTTTTCAAAGTAATAGAGGTGCAATTTTCACTACAATCAACAAATGATTTGGCTCCTTTTATTGTGAATGGACCCCTTGAACATTATTTCTTTTATTGGTTCTATGACAATGGTCTCCCTAGCCTTTTCCACAATAATGTCCTCCCTTGTGATTTCCTTGAAGATGTCATGTTTGTCTTCTCCTCGACCTTGTGCTCCTTAATTTTCTCCCCAATCTTGCCCTTGAAAGCACCTTCTTTGCCTAAACCCTAAACTACTTTCACGACATCATCATGCACAATTTCCACCATTTCTACATTAGTTGCAATTTGTTTCTTGCCATCCTTTTCCCATTGAAACCTTCGTTAATTTTCATCTCTCTATCTAGGTTTTCCTTGACCTCTTCCCCTCCCACTGCTTCCTCTAAAGGATGTATGTGCATTTCCACTTTGTCTTGTCGGCCTTCCCTATAGGGTGATGCCAAACAATATCCATTATATTTAATTGTCATGTTTAGGCCATCAACTCTACATCCCTTTTGGGTGATATTGACCACTTATGGTATCCCTCTCCCAAATGTTTCTTCAACCTTAGGTTATTCCCCAAGATGAGAAGTTTTGTTCAATTTTGAAAAGATTGAATCCATTGGGGCTTTTGACATTATGTGAAATGATTTTGCTAGGTGTTGCAATACAATTGATTTGGACACAAGGGGTAGTTGTAGATGAATGGATGGTGGGATTGGACATCAAGGTGAAAGCATGATTGGGGGAGGCAAAGTACTGTCCCAAACGGCAGTTTTCCATAATATCAATAACAAAATATTCAACGCCACAATGATTTAAGAATATAATGAAAATTAAATGATAGAATCATAATGTTTATGAACATACTTTCCTATTTCTAAAAACATTTTGAATTTGGATACAATCACATTGTACTTTGATTGTATTTTTTTCTTTTCAACTAATGTCCCAAAATATAATTTACCACATCACATGGAGTTAGTATTATACAAATTTAATGTTTTTAAAAAATTAATATTTTCCATTAACCAAGACATCTTAATGTATGAGAAAACCAAAAAAATATGCTTATGAAACATCATATTGATTTGGGATAATTTGGCAAAAATCTAGTATTAAAAAAAATGTCCATTGAAAGGACCACATAAAAAATCAATATTTTCAATTTGAAGTTTGAACATGAAATGTTCTTATAAATATGCTTGAGGGAATTGTGTTGTTAGATTTTTAAAAACTTCAAATCCATTGGTTGAAATGACAATTTCAATTCATGATCATAATAGACTAATTGTTTTTAAAAATTCATGTGTATTGACACTTACACCAAATTAACCAAAATTTTGACATGCCTTAAGTCATGATCCAAATGCACAAGTACAATGGACAACTTAATACCTTGAAATTTTCAGAATGAATTTGGTTTGAAACTCCAAATTATGCATTCATTTAGGTAAATCAATGTAAATTTCATTGCAAATCCAAGTCAACATGGTACTAAATGAGGTTAAATTCAACAAAGATATGTTGTAGCATCTTAGTCATTTAATTTGAAAGTAAAATCACATTGGTGCACGGGACTTTTAAAACTACAAATATGTCCAAAATTGCAACACCTTAACATGTTTTCACCCATTAAGCAAATAAATCCATCTTTAAATGACTATCCAAAAGTCATGCCATGGCAATTATTATAACATTCATATGCTCCCACAAAATAAGGTCATGAATTGCATCAAAACCAATGCATTATAAGTAGTCAAGTACATCCATCACACAATGATGGGAAAATTCAAGAATAAACTATGGTAGCCTCGGGGAGACATTTCCATCTTAGTAATAAATTTCAAGGAAACAAAATAATCTCCTTAAAAGGTGATAGAGGATACAACACAATCTCTTAAAGGAAATTAAGGAGACAAAACAATTTCTTTGAAAAGATCAAGAAGATGACCAATCTCTTGGGGGGATTGAGGAAATGATGTGTGAGGTTTAGGGTTATCTTTCTTCAAGGAGATGGATTGGTGAAATAAATAAAGATTGGGAAACATATGGGAGAGTTTTAAAATCTGCTGAAAATCAAATTTTTTGAAGACCATCATCATTCCTTTCAGCAATTTCCCACAAAGGTTTGATCAACAAAAGGTTCCCTTGACTAGAACACATGCCACACTTCTTTGCGTTTTTAGACCACTTTCAAATTGCTTGTATAGGTTCATTAATTCCACAAACTTGGTTATCATCTATGAATCAATCTTTCACAAGTATGTGTTTGATTTGATATTCTTAATGAATAACTCAAATTCATTGTGGAAGGTGACAAAATCCCTTAGCATCCGAAGTCGTAAGGAAATTTTACATGCGACAACTCAATCACATTACATGTCATTTCATTAAAACGTTCAATGCCAAGGTTGTTGAACCCTTCCCAAGGATTAGTTAATAGTTTATAGTCCCAATTGCTTTAAAATGCATGCCATTATGGGATGTGTTTCTAGCGGTGGGATTATATAAAAATGTTCCCAAAAGCACTTTATGTAACTAACATGTCAATTGCTTGGTCATTTGTTGAGTTTGTTAAGATCATTTTCCTAATGTTAGAAGGGGATTCACCCATTTATCGTCCTCCTTCTACATATTATGGAATGCCATCCCTTGCACTCTAGATTTTGGGGGAGGAGCTGTACCCAAAGAACATACTAAATGTGCCATTCAAACAACTATTCACCCAATTGTTCTTAAGGTATGCAACACATATCCATCTATTTTTTGAACCCCCTGGAAGAACACCATGCTTCCTAAGCTTGATAGATCACAATGACCTCTTCACCAAACTTCCTTAATGAGAAACCTTTTTGTAACATAACAAGAACAAGTTTTTAGATATTTGATATAATTTTAAATGATTTCCAATCATTGAAAAATTGAGCCTTCACAAGAGTTAAGGAAAAATTTCCATCTCCTTAAGAAGTCCCATGTAAACTAAGCCATTTCTTTAGATGTCCCATGGAAACTTATCTGAGGAGATGGACAAGGCTTTTTGAAAAATTCCAAGGATACATAGTTAAGGAGATGAATTAATTCTTCTTAAGAAGCCTCCAAGAAACTTATTTGGGGAAATGGATTAATTTCCTAGGGACTTCACCTTGGAAAGTGATTGCAAGTCTCAAGGAGACCAATCCATCTTCATGAGAATTGTTTCGTTGGGGACTTCTTGGGCCACTTTCAGGACATTAGTCCATCATTCGTACTATTCAATTGGTTATTTGACCCCAAGGAGAACCCTAAAAGAGATTTGCAAGAAACCCAAGAACAAACACAAAACAATTGACAAAACAAGGCCAAGTGCCAACAAGGTAAAATAAATAATCACTGTTCCTTATCACAAAATTAAACAAGTAACCATAAATAAGTTTTAATATATTGAAAGTAGAATTTCTTATTTATTTACTGATCAACATGAAGACAATCTTTATTTTTATCACAATGACATTGATTAATCACATATTTAATATGTATTCAAATAGATTTTAAAAAAATAATTATACCTTTTACCCTACTTTTTAAATTATTCAAACTTGTACAAGTAGTGAAAGTAGATGAATTATTGAATATTCTCCATTTTCAACATGATGTAGGTTTAAACTATACTTGTAAGTTCTCAATGTTTAAATATCATAATAGAATACATCAAACTTATAATGGACCAACTTTACCAATCATTTTCAAACATACTTGTTATCAACTTTTATTGTGCCAAAGTTTTTCAAATTTTGTAGTCACTTCACTATAAACTCAAAAAAAAAACACTATTTTTTTATTATGTTATTTTCAATTATTTTCTTCTACTTGTGTCAAAAACTGGACCATTTTTTGACTATTTTTTAAAACTACTTTTTAATGTATATTTTATCATGCTTTCACCCTGCCAAGATCTTACCATCTATGAGCTATAATTCCTATTGAATTCATCATTATCAATTTTCGTGTTAAGGAGGTTCATAAATGGTTGCATCTAAAGGTTTGAAAAAAGGTTATAATACACCCTAGGATATGTTTGTATTTTTTTGTGCATAATCTTTGATCTACCATGACAATTAGAGTCCTTAGTTGAATTTTCATCCTTCCATGCTAATTAGGCACAACAAATGATGAATCGTACTAGAAGGTTTGAACGGGGCATTTTTCCAAACATGGTTGATCGATCAAGCTTGTATTTGATTTGTTGGGTGGTCACAACCTTTTATCCTCACTACTATTAATCTTCAATTTTTTGTTCATTGTCTTTTTTTATTTCTTGAGTTTCTTTCATTTGCATTGAGGCACACGTAACCACTTTAATACCCCTATTTTACAACTATTTAAAGAATGGAATGGATGGGTGCAATCACGGTTGGGGTATAATAACATGAACCATGACACCCATTTATCATGTGTCCGGAATCCTAAATTAAGGACCTATCAAAATGAATGTTCTAAGATGTTAAACAATGAAAGGGGGATATGTATGTTTAGGCTTTCAACCAATAAGTGTTATAATGATTGATTCAAATCAATTGAACAAATTTTGAATGTCCTATTCACATATAAACAAAAAAGGAATGTAGGACTATTTAGACATTCCAAAATGGCATACTTTCATTTGGAATGCCAAAACCCTATTAAAAACATCAAATAATGTCCCTTTTTTTGCACCCATGTCTCCTATACTTCATTCAAAACATTGGAATGTAAATTTTACAATCAACAAAATTAATTTGGTTGTCCCTATTAATGCATATGTTTTATGAAAAAATCCAAGATTCTAGCATCAATTCCACAAAATTTGGTGATTTACCATATTAAAAATTATGTCATCATATAAAACATACTTTATTTATGGAGCAATTTGAACAAATATTGTTAGTCATGTTGAATCCCTTTTGGTGAAACTATGCAGTGGGACATGTTCTTGAGCCATTTTTCAAGATAGTTAAAAACATATTTTAATCATCCAAATCATAAAAAACACCACCATTTTAATCAAGAAGTATGTGAGTACCTAATGAAAAAAGAAATTCTACCAAATAAATTATTTTGTATCATTTTAAGTAATGTCTTGAGAGTGATTTTGAGGTGAATCATTCCTTTTGTGTACCTTAACCGTGATTGCACCTAGATGTGTTTAATTTCACATGATGAACTTGCACTTGTGTTTCCCCTTGCATTTGGTTGGCTTCCTAATTTTATTTATTAAGGCCAATGCTAAAACATTCAACTTCATGGGCTTGATTGAACTTAAGAAGGGTGGTGGTTTAGGGAGTGGAATATTCTTGCAAGCTCCAATTGCTTCCCTAGGGTTATCATGTGTTTCCTCAAGGTTCCATTGAAACAAATGCCTTATTGTTCCCCATGCCCATTGAATTTGAATTGGATTATGAAATTTCCTTCACAATAGTTGCAACTATTGGCCAAGGTTGCAATTTTTTATGGCTTTCACCTTTCACAAGGCATGCACAACCAATGTTGATTAAGCTTGACTTTGGATCCCCATATTTATCAAATCATGGGCATTCGTATTTGGATTCTTTCATTTTTCCTACAACATCATTCGCTCTTTTAACTTCCCATCAATCTTTTCAACTTTCTCTCACCACTTATTTGAAATGTACCAAAATAACACCCATGTGTTAGGTAACATTATCGTGCTTTGTTCCCTTATTCACTCCTTGTGCCAAAAATGCAACATCCTATATTCTAGAAGATCTAGGGTGGTTTGATGACCAACATGACACCAACACATCAAGGACCCACCTTTAAACATTGTCCACATTTAACATGACTAAAAAAAAAACTTTCAAAAAACATTAAACTATAACAAATATATAAGAAATCAACAAAATCAACTTGCATTTAAACATGAATGTGATTTGCAACAAACTAAAACAAATTTGCAAGGAGTATGCAAGAGATTTCAATTAAAAAGGTGATTGAAAACAGATTACATGGAAATTAAACCAAATGATGGTCAAACGATGCAAAATTAAATAAAACACAATAAACCTTGATGTAATTGTGAACATGATTGGTCACAAACTAAAACAATTAAAAGAAATGAACTTGTGTATGCAAAGAAAGTGGATCGATGCAAATAGATATCAAGCTCTCAAAACAACAAAGATGATTTTTAAAAATGCAAATGCAAATGCAAATGTGATGTGTGAATATAATTTGACAACACCCTTAAACACATTGCTAAATGGTGTCCCTAGGGCTAATGGATTTACTTAGGAAATGAAAAAGAATGCTTCAAAAGCTATGATGACACCTTGAAAGAAATTGTTCCAAAAATTAAATCGTTGGGCAACATTCTAAAATATCAAATGTACCTTTACATAAATATGATGAAAAATGACAATGATTTAATTAACTAGTGAAATGCTATGGTCATTATTAGACAAATGAATTATTGGAATGGTGATGCATTGATATATGATTTTGATCATGGGTCGCTATTAGGAAACTATCAATAATTGGTATTTGCAAATTGACAATGTTGAATGCATATTTTTGTGCCCAAGGAATATGATTTGGGAAAGTTTGTTTAGTTGAAAACAAAATATAGTAAATTCCTTAAACAAATTCAAAACTACACATCCCTCAATTCAAGCGGAAGAGTTAGGGTTTAGGGAAAAAAGGTTATTTGATGAATATAATCATTAATCTTGGGAAGGTCAAGTAGTTTTGAAGCGAAATAGCGTCTCCTTATTGGAAGGAGGGTGACCCAAGGAGCAATGGTGTCTCCTTGGCAAGGAGAGTGGGTGTTCCCTAGGGAATGGAAGGAGACTTGGAATGTCAACGTCTTTCTAGTGGAAGAGTAAACACTCCATGAAAGGAGATTCCTAGGAGTGATGGCATCACATTTCCTTGATGTGGAAAGTACCAATTCTTGGGGGGGGGGAATGGAAGGAAATATTGAGAAGGGAGGGAGACATGTCCCAAGGGGTTTGAAATTCCAAAAGGTAACATATTCTATGGTGGGGAGGACTCAAGTAGGTTGGGGTTGGATGTCTCTCGAGTGGGGAAATGGAGATTGTAGTGTTTTGGGCTTCTCTCAAAGAGGAGGTGGGGGATGAGGTTTTTTTGAGGAAGGCTTGGGTGGCAAGAAGTGGGGGGGGTAAGTGGGGGAAAAAAAAAGGCATTGGGGAAGGGGGCATTGGGTTGAGGAAAGCAACGAATTTGGTTAACTAAGGGGTGGTTAACAAGGGATGGTGTGGTGTGGGTCAGGGCATTAGAATCTGAAAACACAATTGTCAAAACATGCTGTAGACCATGTTGCAATTAATTCATTGGCCTATTTAATACTTGCTTGATAAAATTGTGTTAACTTGATAAGATCAATTTTCGTAAGGCAAATGTTTCAAGGCCCCCCTTATCAAAATAAGGGCATGCAAGGTGAGAGCTGAGCTCAAGATTTATTTTGATAATGCTCTTGCCCACATGCTTTCGATGGTGCAAGAATTGGAGAGAATCAAAACGAGTGGGGACTTTATGTTTTTCATTCCCCTTTTGGTGAAAACAGAAATAATTGCACAATATAATGTGCCCTCCAATTACACTACAAAAATCCTAAGAGACAATTTAGTTCATCCCCCCCCTCCCCAAATTCCACCTTCCCTTGTTGTAATTTTGGAACGCTATCCAAGGACATAGGTTATATTGAAATTGGGCCAAATTCTTTGACCAATTCTATGCCATTGGCGTGCAACAATCCACCCATAATAACATTGAGTAACACAAATACAAAGTCAAAAGAGGAGTCACATGTGCAAGGAGTGGAAGTCCTAACCTGAATAGGTATATGTAGTAGGTAATTAGCAAGGCAAATAGCCAAAGTATGGGAGCACCCATTCGTTGGATTTCCAACAACTCCCAACAACCAGCTCAAGCTGATTATCACATACAACCAGTGATCTTTACATCCATAACATGCTAAACAAGTGTTGAACATGGATTTCTTTTCATCCATACATAGAAAGGATTTGAGTCACTTTGTCCACACACAGAATGATACATACAACTTTAATTTGCCCTATAAATGGGATGAAAAAAAGGTCCAATCAGAAAGAGACACATCAACCCCCTAGAGCTGGTTATGGCTGCTCAACTTAAGTTAATATTGGTTTTAGACTTTTTAAGCACTATGGATATTCTCTTTTTTTTTAAATAAAAAAGAGGCATTCTAAGCATTTTAAGCATCCTTCTATATTGTTGGCTAGTCATGGGAACTTGATGTAGAATTTGGCAATTGTCTTAAGAAAATTTCAAAATTTGGCAATGAAAAATAGAATTAAAAAATATAATAAAATCAGAATTTTGAAAAAAAATGCCAACTAGTGAGAATTTGGCCCCCCAAGAGATCAAACAAACAAATGCCACTCATGCAAATGTATGGACTATGGACCTTTTAAACTTTTGGCCTCACATGTTTTGTTTGATCAAACATGCAAAGAGCTGATTGTTTGTTTTTTTTCAACAATTCAAGGTGTGTATACTAGTTGTACTAATGTTGATCATGATAATTATTTTCCTTGGAAGTTAGCATGCACAACTTCTAAAGCTCCAAAACCTTGTTCAAAGGTTAAGGGCAAAAGTAATAGTATCTCTTTGGTTATGATGAGATATTAAGAACAACTTCCACAACGGTGTCACCACATCAACCTCATATTGGGGAAGAACAATGTTGATGTATCAATGAGAGGTTTGAAGGATAGGTCAAAAAACATTGGCAATTGTTCATGAGCTACATAAAAACTAGCATTTCAAATGGTAAAAGGGCACACATGACACATTATGGCATGTGTTTTGGTATGTTCAATTTATAGAAGCTAGTACCCATAAGGTCAATGTGCTGATTGTAAACATGCCAATGAAATGAGTATTGAAAGATCAAAGAACATTAGCTTGATCTTGAAGCATATTGGGAAAAAATCTGATGACAAAAGGAACATGTGGAAATTTACCACATCCCGAACCACACTCTTAGGCCCAAGCAAGAAACTATTCTTGAGCTTCATGGGCATTGAAGAACTCGTTAAAAGGAATGGTGAACAAGGTGTGATGGTGCAATCATTCTAAAATTAAAATTACAACAAGCATTTTATACCTATGAAATGGTTCAATGAGAAAAGATATCTGCAAGCTTGAAATGGCAAAGCATGCATACACCTTCTTGAATTAATTATTGTTGAAAAACAAAGGTGCCATTGTCAACATGGGTTACAACCTCTACTAGGGATAGGCATTGCTTAAGCAAAAACCTAAATGTATATATAGTTGAAGGCATACTCACCAGGGCCCTTCCCTAATTTGAGGGTCATAGCCTTGAGGGCAGTGCTAGCCTAAAGGTATAGGCTCGAAAATTATGGGGGGCTCTTGGGAGCAAGCCTTCCCTGGCTTTAAAGCATGAAGGGTTTTTTATTTATTCAAATGGTGGATAGTGATCAGCAAAAGGGTCCTTCAAGTAATGGACCACTCTTCCATGTGGGGGGGGGGGATATGCTTTGAAGTACAAAGAAAAAAAAACATTCAGAGTGCTTTATGATATGTTGTTGAGGGGTAAACACTTAACACCTGTGATGGATTGTTGAAGGACCCTCAACATAAAATAAGACCTAAAGATAAATTTTAAAATGTAAGCAAATGTACAAATTAGGAACAAGTTTCATGCACTCTATTTCATTCCCAATTTCCTCAAATGGAGAGTGATTTCACTAAGTCAGTTCAATGGTTCACACCCGAAGGAAAAAAAAAATTGAAAAAAGTGGAAAAAGAGAGAGAGAGAGAGAAGTAAAGTGATCACAAATATCATGTGAATGGCAAACCAGACATGCTATTCCTCACATGTAAACTGCTGTGCATGGTACAATCAAGGTAACCCGTGATCAAGGTGGCCGCCAAAAAGGCACTAGTGGTCACAAGAGTTTTAAAGTCTTTGGAGAGCAAATCCATTTCAACATCAAAATAATTCACAAAAAACACGAAGTCAGAAAGTCAGCAACAATTTTCTTTACACATTTGGGATGTGGAGTCTGGTAGACTCAACTTCTTTGTTGAACAATTTTTCACAAGAGATGGG
>Ga0116231_10001124_pt1 | contig 53363 bp, 47 predicted proteins | sample S1TSphgellanicum_2_FD_89695 | JGI IMG/M metagenome (GOLD analysis project Ga0116231, IMG submission 89695) | Host-associated microbial communities from peat moss isolated from Minnesota, USA - S1T2_Fd - Sphagnum magellanicum MG | ecosystem: Host-associated > Plants > Peat moss > Unclassified...
CCTCCTGCACGGTTGTTGTGAATGCTCCCCGGAGCTGCTGGCCAGACGTCATCCAAAAAAAAAAGATAAAAAAAGAAGCAAATACGTAGCCTTAGATTTTTTCGAAAAAACAAATCCAAAAAAAAAGATAAAAAAAGAAGCAAATACATAGCCTTAGATTTTTCTACCCATTTTTTATTTTTTATCACACACACACACACATCAGAAGTAGCCATAAAAGCTCTACCTTCATGCATGCCTTTGCCATTTGTGCTACAAATTAAAAGTATAAAAAGAAACCTTATTTCCAAGTTTTTTGTAAGCTAGAGTACGTGAGGACAATGCAATGAAGTGCGAAGAGGGGGAGGGGGGTGGCGGGGAAAGAGAATGAATCCATGATAAGGATTGTTATTGTTTTCAATACCTTTAATCATGATGATGATGTGTGGAGCTAATGGCCAAAAAACTAACAACAATGTTAATGATAATACTTGTGCAACAAAATCTTGGTAATGTGTTTCCTACAATTTGTACATATCCTTGGAGGAATGGAATTTTTTTTTATTAGTGTGAACACAATTTTCAACACAACTACAGATTCCTTTCAAATGTTTACAAATCCCATGATTAATGGTACCCATAATATTTAATACCATTGTGATGTGCTTGTCCTTTGACAAAACAAGTCAAATTCACATTTACGGTTTCTTCTAATCTTTTCCCAACTTGAAGATGTAAAGGGTTGTGTTCTATCATGTTTAATTAACCAATGTATTTGTGGACTTGAAATTTTTTTGTCAGTAGCAACATTTGTGATGAAGTGTGGGGAAATTGGTGGGAGATGGTAATTTGATAAATGTGTTGGTGCCTTTCATTGCCCAAGTATACATGTGAGATTTTTTTCCCCCATTGGGCATGCATTCTTTTCAAACTATGTGTTATCAATATTCAAATTTTTGGATTGTGCATTCAACATCTTACAAAGTGCTCTCATCTTATTTATGTGCACATATGTTGTTAGTTTGTTGTAGGCTACTAAAGTGTTTTCCACAAGGTAGAGGGTACTATTAGTTGATTCCATACTTACTACAAATGATGTTTATGCACAATGGAATAAAAAATTGTATGTTTGCAAAAGATTTCATGGAAGTTTTTGAATTATGTGACCATCAAAATGGTAAGGTCATTGATTAACAAAATGGCTGATGGAGATCCTTTTTCATTTAGTAGGTGAAACAATTATTGTTGCATTTGAAGAACTAACATAATGAGGTGTTGATCACAATCTCTTTCATGCAGTCATAGTTGCCAATGTATGTGACCCCTACAAACCTTAAATGCCACCTTTGGCTTTTGCATTCGCTTTTGTTTTGTATGCTTATATTTGGAATTCCCATCTCCCATATATCTTAAACTAATGCGCACATATGGGTATGCATTAAATTGGAAAGTTTTTAATCCTATGATAAAACTTGTATAAATTTTCAAGGGTTTTTTGTTTCCATCAATTTACTAGTGGCAATAAAGGTGAAGAGGATTGAATTCGGTAACTTGATCAATGTAGCTCAATTTGTTTTAGTCCTTTCATTCTTTTCATCTCATATATCATCATTCCCTTTATTTGTACTCTAGCTTTTACGTTAATTTTCATTTTTTTTGTATTTAAGTTTCCAAACACAAATTTTAAGTAGGTTGTTTTTTTGGGTTTGTGCATTCAATTGTAAAGTTGTAAAAATATTATACTCGCTATTGCATGTATGCACTAGTGGTTGCTAGGGTATATATACACAACCCACATTAACTAAATATGGGATGATGTTTTTGTACAATTTACAAAGTAATTTTTTTTAAACACCAAAATTGGCCTTGCAACCTTAGAGAAAACAAAGCCAAAAAATTGGTTAATTTATTGACCCCAAACTAGTCTCAAAACGAAAGTTCATTTTAACCATGAAATTGGTGAATTAGAAGTTGGTATCCAAAAAGAAAGGAAGAAAACCCAAAATCAAAGGATTCTAATTCTTGAAAAAACATTTCAAAAACTAAAGGTTCTTTCTTACACTAAAGACATGTTTAAACCAAAACCAAAGGTTTGGCTTATAACAAGTCAACATTGGTTATGTCATGGACCTCCCTTAAGGCATTTTATGGTTTTGGTTTCACATTTGTGATTGTGCCTCATCCAATGGTCTAATTCCCACTGAACCCATAGTTAATGGACTATTTTAATTGTGTGAACCTTCTGGAATATATATACATAATTTTACATTTACATATCATTTCAAATATGTAAGATGAATGGCAATAAATGTAAGGCCTTATAGACTTGATCTTCCTTTAATCAAGTCTTACGTGGCATTTGGTTGTTATTTACCTCTATGACCTATCTATGTTGAACACGATTTCAAGGACATCCCCATTCTCAAAAGAATCCATTTAAACTATAATAAATAATCAAATTATACCATGAAACACATGATCCCCTCCCGCCCCTACTCCCTTCCCAATTTCCAATTGCATGTTTGCAAAGCCTTTGTGTGTCCATTTGAATGATATTCATTGCTCAATGACTCCATGCACCATGATGAACCCTAAGACCTAATTATGAGAATAGGTATCACCACAAACAATGGGATAATTAATGCACCTTGTTTTCATCATAATTTAATTCATGAACAAAGTCTTTGGGAATGTTCGTGCCCAACCATTGTAGCCTATTGACAACTATGTATGATGGAAATAGGGATTGAATACTTTAACCTTGCTATGGGATTGGATCTTACACACAAATTCATAAGCCCATGAATTGCATTGACATAAATTAGACTTGACATGGTTACACAACATCATGTACAATATTGCAATGTTGTCAATGGTCATCACTTTGGAGCACAAACACACTAATGGGCTAGTTAAATGTTGAGATGGAAAGGATACATTGGACATACATAAGAAGGGGTATGGAAATTATTTGTATTCTTAATAACATTTGACAAAACCTACTTTTGTGGTCTTTTTCACAAAATAAAGTTTGATTTATATGCTCTTCCTTTTCCTATACAAGAAGGCTCATGATAATTAGTACCTAGTTTGTGGTTTTGGAGAGTTTAAGTGGGGATTTGGATGAAAATTAAAATGAAAAATACACTTACATTGTCCATTTTTAGTGGCATTAAAAAATAGATGAAAATGTAGTTTTTTTTTTGGACTTGGAAGGTGGTTGAAGGGCCATTGAACACCACGTGACATCTTTTCAACTTGATTTGCAACTATAAATCCTAGTCACAAATGCACATGTAATTAAATGCAAAAAAAATGAGTTGGCCAATGAAATTGTTGGATTTAGTGATCTAATTGTTTTCTCTTAACTTTCTTCAATGAACTAACTATTAAATGTGTAGTAAGGTTTGGTGGGTTTGTGAATTTTTTAAAAAACCCATGGAAATTAATAGTAGAAATAAGGTTAAGTAGTAAGTAATATATGTATGTGGTTAAATAGTAGGTACATTATCATGTTGATATGTCATAGTGTTTTTTAATTAATTAATTAATTAGGTTGGTTAAGTATTTAATTAATTATTAAGTTGCAAGTTGTAAGGTAGTAAGTAGGAAGTAGTAAACAATATGTATGTGGGCTAACTAGTAAATATTTTATCATGTTGATATGTGATAATGTTCTCATAATAATTATTTAATCACTTAGACTATGTAATTTATTTATTAAATAGGTTAGAGTTCAGCTAGTAAGTGTAATTAATTAATTAGGTAGGCTATGAAATTAATTTATTAAATATGCAATAAGTAGATAAGTAGGCAATGTAATTTATCTAGTGAATATGCTAGGACTAGGAGTAATTTATGATTCATTTAATATCATGAATTTCGATTACATTTTTTTGGTACAATTATGATCTATTATAAGGAAAACTGTATAATATAATTTCTTACATCAAATAAATGTTTGAGATGTGAGAAAACATAATTTATTTTTACATAATTTTAAAAATAATAATTTAAAATAAAAATAAAGATATTATATATGTAAACATAATGAGATCTATAGTTCCATAAAATAAATTAATTATATTTCATTAATTAATATTTAAAAACTAAAATTGGTTGTTTATATTAATTTTTTATATTATAAATAATATAGTTAATAAAAGAGCTTTTACTATATTTCTATTAGAACTTATTTATGTATTTATTATTATTTTATCCATTTATAAATCATATGATTGAATTGAAAATTTCCACATAATGGTCATTGAAATTGTATTGAATAACATTATTTCAAATGACTTGCAACTATGGCATGAATGACGTGTTGATTTGGGTTATGCTAGAATCAAATAACAAGTAGGGATTTTATTGTCATTAATTTGGAGATAAAAAATATCATGAATTTGAAACATGTTTGTGAAGGATGTAAGTTGGGGGAAATAATAGAGGCATTTTTACCCTTTTGACCCAAATTGGGAAAAAATTGTAATTCTAGAAATTTTGATACATTTGGACCTTTGTGGTCCAATGGATACCAAATCATGGTGGGTGTTGTCTATTACCTATTGTTTACAAATGATTATAATGGATTTTGATTCATTTTCCCCATTAAATAGAAATCAAAAGTGTTGGAATGTTTTATATTGAAGGAGATTCATAGAAAATGGAAAGATACCATAAATTTTTTTTGATTAGACAAAAGTGGAGAATATGTTGATGGGGCATTCAATAAATTTCCTACAAATAACAAGATTGTGCATGAATATAGTGTGCCTTAATATGTCCATGAGCAAAATGGATTCATTGAGTGCAATAATGAAGTTGTGATGGAGGTAACCCAAACCATCTTTCATGCAAAGGAGTTGTCGAAATATTTGTGAACAAAAGTCATAAATACAATTGTGCATGTGTTGACCAAGACTGCAACACAAGTTCTTGATGGTTCAACTCTGAGAAATGGACAAGGAAGAAGCTTCACATTTCCTATTTTTTAATGTTTGGGTGTCTTGCCTAAAAGCATATTTCAAAGGAATTGGGGAAGAAGTTTGATCCAAAGAGCAAGAAGATGATATTCGAGGAATACTTCTCAGATAACAAAGCATACCATCTCTTAGACACATAAACACGAAAAGTCACAATTTGATGTCAATTTTGACAAAAACACCCATTGCATAATTAATTTTAATGACCTTATACCTATTGTAGCTAATCAATATTTGCAATTAATTGTTGATGTTTTTCATCCTATTAATGCAAAGGAAGCAATGGGAGTGCAATGAAATTAACCACAAGACCAACATGCAAAGTAGGTGGTTCAAGAATTAATGCTTCTTCCAAATGATGTGTTTCAAGATAATGGTGCACATCATGCAAATGATGACACAACAGAGCATGTTAATGGAGAATTCCTAGACTAAGAAATATAATCTTTTGTAAATTTTGGGCCCTGCATTGAAGTAGTAGTCAACAATGTTTTTGAACAAAATTTAAAAGCATGTACTACAATCAAAACCTACACAAGATCATTGATCATCAATGCATCATGGAAATTTCACATTGACTATCATTAGACCATATAATGAATCCCATATAGGTGTTGTTGATTTTTGATAACAAGAGTCATCTTCAATCCATGAAACCATACATTCTACTGAAGCACATCGTTGGCATGACGCCATGAATGAAGATTATGAATCCTTCATGAAGAATTTTCCTTGGGATTTTGTCCACCTACCTTTTGGGTGAAAGGTTTTGAAATCAAATGGATATATAAGATCAAGAATCATTCTAATGGTACCTTTACTTATTCAAAGGCATGTTTGGTAACTAATGGCTACACCCAATCTTATGACATTGATTGTGCTCAAACCTATTTTCTATGAGCAAACATGAGTCCATTTGGACAATATTTGCATTTGTTGTTACCCATGACATGAATATCATTTAATATCACATCAAAATGATATATTTGTATGGTGATTTGCATGAAGAAACTTTCATGGAACAACTAAAGTGAATATCATTTAATATCACATCAAAATGACATTTTTGTATGGTGATTTGCATGAAGAAATTTTCATGGAACAACTAAAGGGTTATATCAAACTTAAGATAAAACAATTTTTTGGTCATCTTTACAATTACATTTATGGGCTTTGTTAGCTTGCTCGACAATGGAACTTCAAGTTTGATTTATTTCTAACCAAATATAACCTTGTGGCAAGTGATGCAAGTTCTTGTGTTTATTATAACAATGATCACATTGAAACAATCATTAGGATTTTTGTTGATGGGTGTAGTCACAATCCAATGAGCCAAAAAGGGCATTAGAATGCAAAGAAAAACAATCAAAATTGGATAAATATTTATGTTTTGCCATTTAAAGTCACATGGCAATCATGGTTGTTGTTTTTTCATTCATATGAGTGTCAAGGAATTCAAACCAAAAATCCATTTGAAGAACTTTAAGTTTAAGTTTTGATTTAGGATCTTTGAAAGTGAACACCTATGGTGTAAAAAAGGAATTAATTTTGCAAAGGATTATCAAAAGGACTCATGTAATAAAAAAAATTTGATGGGAAAAAAATTAAGAGGATAAAAACCAATTAACCACATTGAAAAAACACATACCATAAAATATGTGGAATTTTAAAACTTTAAAATTCAAAAAACTTTCCACAATTGATTTAGAATTTTTGATCTTTGAAAGTTTTTTACCACATATAAATGATGTATAATCTACATATGTGTTAAAAATACTTGTAGTTTATTATAAAAGAAAACATAAAAATGTAAAAAATTGAAAGTTTCGTTATGATTTGAAATTGTTATAATTTTAATAAAAAAAACCACAAAATTTACAAGGAATCAAGACACTTTCACAAATTCACATTTATTCAAAAATGATAGACAAAAAAACTTGTTATGTACAAGGAGAACTAGAAACATTTATTATAACATATTACAAAAAAAATGTCCAAAATTCATTCATAAGAAAAAAAAAAATTTGGGAAAAAAAACATGGAGTCCTTGTCTAAAGTAATTACGTTGGTTCATTGCATTTCATTTGCACCTTGATGATGGAATTACATGTTCCATTGATGAGTCAAAGTTTATGGACATGTTGAATTTAATCTTCATCAATACTTTGAAGTTAATTAAGCGTCTTGTGATTACAATGTGGGATTTTGGGCTCATTAGTGGAAAGAGATACCATGGATTATTTTTCTCCATTAGAGGTGTTACATCAAGGAGATTCTAAGTTGCTTTGGAATGGAAAATTCCATATTGTGGCAATAGCTTTAAACATTCATACTCACATGATAGTTGCCACAAATGAAAATGAGACTGCAAATGTACCTTATGTTATGACCTTAACTCGCCTTGACATTGCTTATGTTGTTAGTTGCATGATCAAAATGACCTCCTACAATGCATTGGAAATGAAGCAAATTTTTCCTTACTTGCAAGGCACATTTGACTATGACCTTTTCTATCCTAATGATGTGATGGAAAATGTTTTAACAAGCTATTGTGATTTAATTTTGTAGGAGATCAAGATGATCCTTAATTTTATATTGGATATGTTTTCATGATTGCAAATGTTCCAAGTACTTAGATTAGCCAAAAAAATTAAAAATTAAAAATGTATGATTCATTTTATGACCGATTTTAAAGTCATAAAGGACACATATGACTAAAGGCTCCATGCTCGTATTAGAAGAGTTGTAAAGGACATGAAGTAATTTTGGACATGACATTGCAAAAACCATTCAATAGTCATGAAGGACAATGGTAGGTCATTCATGCCATATAAGATTTGAGTGTCATGAAACATGAAGGTTAACATGGATCACACATGGTAGAAGACACCTGAGTGGAAGTCCATGTGGTAATCACTTTGATCAATTAAAATACACATGTTGTAAAACAAATGATTAAATTATGATTATCAAAATACATGTGTTGTAAAAAAATGATTGCAATATGACCATTAAAATACAAACTGTAAAATAAATGATTAAAACCTACCTAGACAAGGAACATAGGAAGCCTAAGATAAACCTACCTTGACATATGTAGACTTAGCCTAGGAAACCTAACAAGGCCACCTTGCCTAGGCTTTTTAGGGCCTAGCCTAAGATGCCAACCTTTTAAAACCATTGCAACAACCCTTTTTTTGTTGTGAAATAATAAAAAAATTCCATAAAGTCACCCTGAGTCTCACACTGTGTTACGCCTTGTATTTTGATTTTCACCTTGAGTCTGACGCATTCGGAAAGTCACCTTAAGTTACACAATTTTGGGAAAACATAGGGTGAGTTAGGATTTGATTATGCTGACTATCCAACTTTTGGACTATCAATTAATTGAGCTTTCGGGGAGGTGGGGGTGTGGGGATGGTAGGGTTATTTCATGAACTCATAAGGCCAAGGGGGGAAGGGGGCACAATTTTTTTTCAAAAAAAACATTGGGGTTGTTTGGAGGGGTTTGATTGGAAGTAACGTTTTTTGCTATAGAACTTTCACCCAATGGCGACCCCAAATTAACCCCTTGACCCTTTCAAAGGGTTTCTTTATGAAAATTTCAATAACTTTGGTAGGAAAATAGAGGAAAAAGGGGGAATTCTTCACATTTCAATTATCTCTTCTTTCAAGACAAATCTGATAAAAAAAAATCCTTCTTCTCTATCCTGTAGCCAAACTTGGTGAAAATCCTCCTATAGATGGCAAAGAATGTGGCTACATCACGAAATAAAAACACTGATCGGAAGGGCAAGGTGATGTTTAGAGAGGTTTGGGGAGGCTTTTTTAATGGTTTGGGGATCATCACCTAGGGCACTTTGGATACCTATCTATTTAGGTGCCTATTTAGGTTAGCTGCTACTGTCAAGGTGCACATGAGGGAAACCAGAAAAAAAACAGGGTAAAACTCAAGGAAGCACCGAAAACAATGCATTTCTGAGTTTCACCTTCTATTTATTTCCTTTGTTCTGGCTCACCCTGGCTTTTTGACTGCATCCTGAGTTTTTGCCAAACTCAGGGTTCTCACCCTGAGTTTTGACGACTTTATGGATAATTTTAATATGTCATGACATTTTAATAAACATTTTTTCTATTTTACTTACGTAACCTACTCAACCTACTTTAATTAATCTACCCTAGCTTAAATAAACCCATGTAAACTATGATAACTTAAGCCCTACCTAAGGGTTACACATGTGACCTGTGCTTACCAAGGGGTTACATAGGTGGCCTAATGCCTACCTAGGGGCTATGTAGGTTATTTAGGACCTACTAGGGACTATGAATGCTACCTAAAATTATTTAGACTATCTACAAGCAATGTAGGCTTATTTAGGGTGTACTCAGGGGCTATGTAGGCTACCTAGGAGCTACCTAAGGTTATCTACGAGCTATGTAGGCCTGTTTAGGGCCTACCTAGGGTATATTTAGGGGCTATGTAGGGTACCTAGGGGCTGCCTAAAGTTATTTAGACTATATCTATGAGCTATGTATGCCTAGTTAGAGCCTACCTAGGGCTATGTAGGGCTACCTAGGGCTATGTACATAATGTGTATCAAATCACATTGTCACACTGTGTTATGAAGTTTGGGATCACTGTGATGTGAGGATTTCTAGCAATGACCACTGGAGAGTTGTATTGGAATGTCAGTGGAATAACATACCCTCTGTTGAGAGCATTGCACATGATTCTGATCAACTGAATTGCATTAAACAACACAATAAATGGATGCCTTTAAAGAGTCTTATCTCCACATTGCTGAAATTCTTTGCTGGAATCAGGAAAAATGTTATCCAAAAACAACTTATGTATGTTTGCTAGAAAGGATATTTTGGCTGGAAATTTCAGTGTCAGTGTTTGTGCAATTTGGCTTGGATGTTCTTGTGGGAATGCTCCAGTCTTGCAGGCATCAAGGCAGTATTTTGTGCTCAATTGACCAATCTGAGGATGCTATTAGAGTGATGAAGCTTTTCATCGAGATTTGTAGAGTTGCTTGGGTTTGACTTAGTCTTGAAGGGTGTTCCCCTTGCAGAGCTATTGCTAGACTTAGCACATGACTATTTAACACAGATTCTGTAGTCTTGTATGGTTATATCTCGAGTTCTTGCCATCAGCATGGCCGAGTCTTCCTTTTGCTACCAAATGTGACAGAAATTCAGAATGCGGATTTTGTATTGTTGTTTACTGAAAAATTTGAGGAGATTTTTGTATATACTTATCAACATTTCATGCTGTTGGGAGCTAATGAAGTCAGTGTCATTTTAATGATTTAGTGCCATTTTCAGTAATCTCAACATAGATACGTCTTCATCTCATTTGCCTCCACATCTATAATATGACCTCTATAAGTGGTGGAGACTATTAAACGTGTATGGCATAAATAGATCAACAAGAAAGAGAAAGAGCTAGTGGAAAAGTTGAACTTGAATAAGGAACCTGAGGATTTGGGACCTTTGAAGAATGGGCTCAAGAAGCTACTAGACTTTGCGCTTTTCTTTTGAGATCCTTCCACTCCTTCTGATGTCCTTGAATTGGCTCTGTAGCAAATTTTCTGATTGATTATTAATCTTTAAGACTTGGTCATCTCTCATATCACCAGCTTCAGAATTTGGGCTCAGATGCAGAGGAAATATATATCTGTGTAGTGCGGTTATTTGAACCAGCAGTTCTTTAAATATGTTGGAGTCCAGAGAACCACTGGTTCTGGCTCTTTGAAAAGAAATCTAAAAGAACCAATGGTTTTCATGAAACAGCTGGTAGATAGCAGGGGCAGTTTTAAGGGTGCTTATTTGATTTTTTCCAATTTTTTGAGAACTGTGGTTATATATCAGAACCGGCTTAAAAATTCTTTTGAGAACTGTGGTTAGGAATATTAACAGAACACGAGAGCTTTGAATTTGCAGAAATTGGCATTGTCAGTGCAGGCTCCAAACTATATAGTGTACAAAGTTGAGGAATGTGAAGCAGCATTTCAGGCAGGTTCCAATTCACAGTCTTATGTGATGCAGATTAATGCTTTTGAGTTGAACTCTGGGTAAGGCCATTAAATCAGGATATCATCTTGTGTGGAAAGTCCAAGAGAAGAGTATTTGGAGATTCAAGGTACTCACAAGAGATGTAAGAATATTGCTGAAAGGAGTTTGGAATCTGGAGAGTTCAATCTGAATTTGTGTGAGAATAAGCTGGAATTTTTTAAATTTTTAATAAAGCGAAAATTTGTTTTGTTGTTTATGAGAATACTGTGCTTATGGTTGTAATGTCTCAGTAATACTGGCTATGTTCATCAAATAGGTGTATTCCATGACTTATTTCAGGCATTTACTTCCAGAACTCCCTGTTCCTCAGGGGTTACCTTACACATAAGTTCTTCACATAGGAAAAAAGTTTAGGACCTGAAGATGTGTCTAGTGTTTTTTCGGTGCAAACAAGGTGTAAATGGAAGTTTGGATGAAGGAGTGACCTAGTGGACGAAGAATCATAAGGTTTTGAACTGACAAAAAGTGCCAAAGCAAGAGACAGTTGATCATCATGAGGCGTGAAGGGTGTTGTTGTTCTTCATTTGTTGTGTTTTTAAATTTTTGTTATGTTTTGTTGCTTGCAAGTAATGAGGTTTGTTTTTCTTTCTTCATGGTTGTGACAGTGCTCGATGTTGATCAAACAGAAATCTTGCGATGTTTGGAGCTTGTGATGGATGGAATGTGAACGTTGCAGTATATGAGCAAGTTCCCAACTGATGAAAAGCTAAGTTCTTGGATTTGAGTGAGAAATAGTGTTTTTCTAGAAGGTTTTTTGTCTATCATTTTCCAAGTTGGTTGATGGTTTTGTGGTGGTGTTTACTAGACAATTAAATAGACAATGGAGGTTTGTGAAGGAAGAATGCTTTAAACTCCATGAAGTTCTTAGATTTCCACTATGCCATTTCCTTCTTTCTTGTGTGGATAGAGAATGCTACATAAAATAGGGACCATTTGAAGAAGATGATGAACAAACAAGGGGTTTCAAGAGCAATTGTATTATGGCATTTGTGTTGGGAAGGAGAGATGTTGCATTGTTGGGACTGAATGTTGAGGTAGGTGTGAGAAGGAGTACCCATTCATGTGGAAGTTTTGAAGAGAATTGTTGTGTGACTTGAACCTCCCTAGGATTATTGGGGCATACCTGAAGTGGGTGATTAGGCTTACTGTTATCTCTTTGTAAGACTTCTTGAAACCTAATGGGAGAATGGAAAGGATTTATGTTTTGGGGTTATGAGTTGAAAGTCATAAAATGACATAATCCAACCAATGGGCTCAAGAGAGAGAAGCTGAAACGAGTTGATTTTTCATTTTCCATAATTTATGTGATGTAATCATTGTTTAGTTCAATATAGGATTGGTGCTACATTATTATTTGAAATTTCATAGAAGTTGATTGTTAGATATCTTGTGGTTGTTGATTTGGCATTGCCCTTTTTTTTGGTGACACTAGCATGTCGTTGAAACTTAGGTAGTAATTGGAACTAGCTACACACTTTATTAATGCATGTTGTAATTTCATAACTATCTAAATAAAAAAGTACCCCCAAGTTTATAATGGGGGTATTCGCCCAGGTCAAAAATGATGATGAATAGTCTTGGGAATAGAAATTTCATGTAGCCAATGGGAAGGCTCAACATGCATTAAAGGTGCCTTGATATTTTTCCTTTTAAGGTTTATTTTTGGCAGGGGGAGGGGGAAGAGGATTTTTTCCATTTTTCTTTTGTTCCCAACATGTTCCTTTCAAGTTCCCAATGGGTTCCCATCAGGTTTCCAATGTGTTCCCCAAGGGTGTTCCCAATGGCACCTTGCTTTAATCCCATATGTTTTGGCCAAAGTCCTCCCCTTTTCGTCTATATAACTAGGCCAAAGGGGAGGCACTCCATTTTTACATAGAATCTTTTATTTTGGGAGCCTCCATAGTATCAATTTTTTTGGTGATGGGCCAATCAAATTGGCTCATTGTGAAAAAAAGAAGAAGTTAGACTTGTGAGGCACCCCCAACTAATTAATATGAATCAAAATTAAGTACCCTAATTAGAAAAACACTCATAGTGCATGTTGATGCCATTAGGCTAAAATTGGCAAAAAAACACATGCTTGCAAAATAAATTCTTGTAACCAATGAGGTGGCACCATGCACCAAGGGGCCTAGGTTTTCTTTACTACTTTCTAGGTTATGTTGTAGTTGAATTTGTTGGTTTTTTTATTGAACTAATTTCAGAAATTTTCCATTTGATGCATTTTTTCTTACTATGGGTGAAATTTAAATGTGGTTAAAGGAACTAAGGGTGCTAAAATAAAAGTCCTTTTCTAAGGATTAAATATGACACATTGTATTCATACATTTTTTCCATAGTTCTAATTTTTTTAAAAATTTGTACAAGTTTACCACTTTGTATTAGATATAAATGGTTTTTTGACTACATCTTGATCTTATATCATGTATATTATGCTATCATGTTGTTTATCATATAAAAATGAGTAACTTTTGTTAAAAGCACATCCTCAAAATTCATGATTTCTAGGGTCAAAAACATGTTTCAACCAAATGTGTTCAAATTGTTGTAAAAATGGATTTCATCAATTTCATTTAATTTTTTTTTTTTTAATCATCAATGTTAATATCCTTTCCAAATTTGAGGAGGAATGGTGCACATTTAATAAGGAAAAAGGATGTTTGAAAAAAAAGGACTATCCACTCTAGAGATTTGAGTGCTTTAAACATGTAAAAAGAATTTTGATTTGCATCAAATTTTGAGCATTTAAACTTTGCAAATAATGGAGCCTATTCCAAAAAACATATTGACAATCCAAACTATTGTGTTTTTCTTGTGAATTTTCAAATATAAATAAATATAGTTTTAAAAAATGTCCATTCATTTCGGTGGCTCCTTTTATTATCTTTTCACCCTTGTGTTTTTAACTTTTGATGTAGTTGATTCATTTTTTTGCAAGTGTTTTCCCAAAATGGTAAAATTTTAAAACCTTAACATCAATCGACCTTTTTCATCTATTAACATTGTCTATTACCTTAAGGTATTTCCATGTTTTAATAATATGTATGTTGATTTTGTTTTGTAGTCTTGTATGATTTTTCTTTTGTTTGCAAGGGTTTGTTTCTATGTTTTTTTTGGATTTTGGGTTTTGGGTAAATTAAGGTTGTTGAGCTTTTGTTGTGATTTGTTTGAACATAATAATCTATTACAAATGACACTTGATTTCAAGTGAAAGGGAGTCATTTTGATTTGCACTCTTTAAGCCCATCTTTGTAAACAAGGACCGATCTTCATTTACATATTCATATTTTCATTAGTATATTTTTTGCATTATGAATCATCTTGAGAAAAGTGAATGATAATTTGTAAATGCTTGTAATTGCTTGCATTGTTTGCATGTGTAAAGTTTATTGAAATTAACTAATCTTAACTACCAAAACTAAAAGAAAATTAAATTGTTTGGCATTTTCAACTCTAGAATTTAACAAATTTTAGAAATATGGAATTAATACATGTGGAGGGGAGTTATGAGATTTTCACGAATGAAGGTGAAATTGCATTGGAGGATAAAACTAAGGAAAAAAAGTGTGAGAGAATTAAAACATTGCCAAGTTCATTATCAAACAATGATGAAACATTGCATTTAATCATGAAAAAATTACATGAACAAAGATTTAGTTGAAAATCTCATGGCAGAAATTCTCTTTCTTCAACATTTTACTTTGTTAATGATGGGTCAAAAATGAATGTGGATGTCCCACAATTGATGTGTTGTGTGATTTGTTATAATAATGTAGTCTTTTTCATAGTTTTCAACCAAAGGGGTAGGTTGAAAAAAGGTCTAGTATAACATGTGGACGCAAACCATGGATTAATTGCAAAGAAATTTGAAAAAGGAGTGAACCACACATGAAAAGTCCAATGAAAAGTCCAATGGAAAGACAACTTACAAGAAAAAGGCTTATAATAAGTGGGAGTGCCATCTCTAGAAGTTTTTTAGGGCCATAGGTCCTTATAAAAAGGATAATGTCCACTATTTTTTTGAAAAACTTGGGTCGTCTTGTTATCAAGAACCTCTCCTCATTCAATTTGTTGAAAGTATTTGGTTGAGACATTTGGTAATGCAATTAAATATTATTGTGTTTTCTCCTTTCTAAAAACACTTTTAGTTAGGAGGTGTTACTATACCTAATTGAGAAGACAAAACAAACATATGTCTTAACAATTTTGGCAAATTATGTTTTTACAACTACAAGTTTTGATCTTTGGATGTTCAAAATAGTGCATGATTTTTTTGCATTGGTTATGATTTTTTTAGGAGAAGATTAAGTTTCAAAACATATTATAATTAATTAATTGTTTGAAATGTTTGAAATTTTAGGTCAAACATCAATAAGAAATTTACAAGACCTTTTAAAACAATATGGATTAACAAAAATAATCCTTGCTTATGTGGAAGATAAAAGATCAAATATGAATACCATTAAAAATGTTTTGAAATTAATAATTGATCAGTTGTGGAAATGAAAATATATTTCACCATTCAGAAATATAATGTTCAAAAAAATCCTCTAAAAGAAACCAAAATCCTTCAAGGTATTATTAGGGGCCAAAATCCCTTAAGCTACTATACTTGTCCTTGCCTTGGTAGGCAAGGCCAACAAACAAACAAATTAAGCCTTTCCCTTTTCCCTTTGGTTGCCTCTTCAAATCAGCCCAACCCCCGTCTTTCTTCCAATGAGTGCCAAAGTTGTTGTCGTCGATCGATGGATTTAGTTGTTGATTTAGTTCCATGCTTTTTGTTGCTGTTGTGGAAGGATTTCTTGTTGATTTAGTTCCATGCTTTTGTTGTGGTTTTTGTTGCTGTTGTCGATGGATTTCTTGTTGATTTAGTTCCATGCTTTTGTTGTGGTTTTTGTTGCTGTTGTCTTTGGATTTCTTGTTGATTTAGTTCCATGCTTTTGTTTTCGTTTACGTTGTTGTTGTTCTTGCCATGATCTTCTGTCATGTTAGTCCAGCAGCAGCAGCAGCTGAGTATCGGACAGACTATGGATCACTTCTATGACTTCATCATCAAGTTTCCTGAATCATGCAATTCTGTGTCGTCGTCGTCGTCCTCCTCCTCCTCCTCCTCACATGCTAGACGCAGTAACCATCACATATTGTTCTTGAAAGTTTTGCTTGAATGCTGTTTGTAGAATTTATTTTTTCTTAGGGCTAATTTTTTCTTGTTGCAGCGTCTCCAAAGCAGCAGCTCGACAAATTTTTTTTCTCGAAACCTTTTCGAACACTCATCATGGTAACAAAAGTACCAGGAAGTTTATTGTATTCTGTTCTTGCTTGTTTCGGTAAGAGTTATTGCCGATGAAAGCATGGAGCATCGTTGTTCTTCGGGTCTTTTCTTGATTGATTTCTGTGACGCTAGTGAGATTTTTTTTTGGGCTACGTTTCGGAAGGAAGGATTAACGCTATATTCGCTCTTACAAGTGAAAAATGGTGGGAACATCTATGCATGCATGCAGGCTTGCCGCCCTTGCAGTTCGCCTGCGACTGGCCTCATCTCTTCTAGTATTGCTTGGCGAAATCTTCGAGTAAGACCCTCTAATTCTGGCCCGCATGCTCGCAAATGCTCATTATGTTATGGGTCATGTTCAAATAACAGTTGTAAATTCCTCATGAAATATATGAAGAAAAAGTTGCCGTCTTTGGCCATTCGATTACTCGCACATGCATGCCAACATGTGAAATGCAAAGAAAGGAACAATCTTGAATGTGTCCCAGGATGTCTACGCTGTACAGTACACTATAGAGGAAATTACTATTATGAAAGCATAGTTCTCTTGAGGATGGATCCAATTCCAGTAATATGGCAACCTAAATCGAGGACTTAGTTTAGCACATGCGAGTTGGATTAGGTGAAGCTGCTCTGGCATGAAATAGTTGCCTTTTGAATGATTCTTGAGCAACAAACTCATGTGTTCTTCAAATTAGATTTGTGAAGGTTGGGTACTTGGTCGGGGTTGGGAACAATGCAGGAGCATGTGGATGGGATATTTGACCTACATTTGAAAGACTTGCTCCAAGATGAGAGAAGATGCAGGGGCATGATCAAGTAAACATTTCATTTCATGCAAATGTGATAGCATTGTCGGGACCATTACAGAATTCTTCTGTTCTGTTGTTCTCTCCTCTTGTTAGGATAGCCTGAATCAAGTGAAGTATTGATCAGCAGGGGTGGAATCAAAGGGGAAATTTGGATATTTTGCCACATAGTTTGCCAAATTGAGCAATGCTGCAATCTGCATCCTCTTTGTGATCATATTACTGGATTCATTCATGGGCTCAATTTGGACTCTTTTTAGAGAATATGATGGGATCATTTTGGATTACTCAAGACAGCGAGCCACAAGTTGCACATTCAAGTTTCTTTTGGCCCTTGCAAAGGTATGTATAACAATGACCTTGTTTCTTTGCCATAGATTCTCTAAGAAATGGTCCACCTTTGCAAGCCTCTTAATATTCAACAATTCTAACCAATTTTGACAAATGTGAGTTTTGCACCATCTAATGAGCTTATGGAAATGTGTATTTTTTCTGGATTGTCAATTTTTCCTGTACTGCAGGAAGCGGGAGTTAAGGAGAAGATTGACATGATGTTCGAAGGGAAACATGTACTGCCTATTTGGGATTCTTTGTTGGAAACCTTTGCTGCAATTTTGTTCCTCATATCTCACTGAACCCCTAAACCCAAACCCTAATATGACAAGTTTCAGAAAAGATGTCTATCTGAAAAAGATGTGGCTCAATCAGTGTGCTGGCATCATGGCCCTGGAGTGCCAAGCCACTCTGGAACTGCAGATCAAAACAAATTTAGCCCAGCTAGTAATTTCAATCAGTCATTGATGACTTGAGGAATGGTGATAACTGCAGCCATTTAAACTTAAAGTACCATCCAGTTGTCAGGGAATATTGTGTTTCCCCTAGAGACTGAACTTGGGATTCTTATTGTCAGATCAACAAGACCGAAGATCGAGCAGTGCTGCATGTGGCACTCCGAGCTCCCCGCACTGAAAAAATAGTTTGCGATGGAAAGAATGTGGTTCCAGATGTTTGGGACGTTCTAGACAAAATCAAATGTTTTTCAGAAAGAGTGCGGAGTGGGTCTTGGGTAAGACCAGCTTATTGTGACTATTTTGACGGCATGCATGTTGACTGTGTGCTAGAATGTTCTGTCAGTGTTTCTGGCATACTAAACCTCATCCTTGACTTCTGAATTAGTGACTGAGAAGTGCATTGCAGGTTGGCCAAACAGGGAAAGTTTTAAAAGATGTGGTTGCAATTGGAATTGGTGGAAGCTATCTAGGTCCACTTTTTGCTTACACTGCACTACAAACAGGTGCTGAACTAGTTCAACTGTTTTTCCCAGGTCATTTTATGAACATTTTACACATTTGTATTTAAGCATGTTGAGCCTTGGAGCATATTAGAATATACAGTGCAATTGATGTGAACTGAAAACTCACATGCAATCGGCTTTGCAGATCCTGGGGCAGCAAAACTTGCCAAAGGTCGCCAACTACGCTTGTATGTAACAAAGACCCTACAAATTTGTTATTGCTGATCCAGAGTGATATATTGCATGTGGTCTGGAGGATTTTTAAGGCAGTTCATAGTCATTGGACATTTCCACTTGGGTATGGAATATAAGAAATTTGAAAACATTCATGACAGTGTCATTGCTGTAATTTAATAAGAAACATGGGGTGATATTTGATTCAGTCTTGCCAATGTGGATCCCATTGATGTTGCAATTGCCCTAAATGGCCTCTGTCCTGAAACCACACTTGGTTAGATGCTCAACTCAAACACATTTTTTATTAGCTGAAATGTATATCGACAGATAGCTGTGTGAATGCATCTAGGAGAAGTTGCACAGATGGGTTTATATCCTAATTGCATTCCAAATGACAGCCCCAAAACTGCAGAATGTGTGTGGAAAGGTCAACCCTAATGCACCTTCTGTATCTCCCAATTAAGAGGAATTGCCCTCCCTCAAAAGACTTCATATCCAAGATCTTGATCAATTACCCAATGCATGGTTGCATCTGCGCACCCTCTTGTTGATGTTGGTCAATTAGGGTGTATTGGGGTCATTGGATTGTTGATTCTCTTTGAATCTGGTTTTTTTTATGCATTGAAGACCTGTTCCTGTATTTGATTTCTTCAACCAGGGTTTCCATCATGAAACTAGAAGTCATTCATGTGAACAGGTCAAGAATTTCATTGCTCATAACTGAAATTTTAGTGGTGGGTGTGAATAGTGGTGATAGTGTCCAAGACCTTTACAACTCAGGAGACAATGTTGAATGCAAAGACCATGAGATCTTGGCTCATAGCTTCAGTTGGGCAAGTTCAATTTCCATGGGTTGATTTGTCTTCAATACTAATTGTCATTAGTCACATGCAATAGACATAACCCTTAGTCAACACCATGTTAGATTAGGTACCAAAACAATAATCGAGTGTGTATGAAGTGACATGCCATATTGCAAGTGGTTTCTGGGTTCAAATTGTGTCATGCAAGGTGTTACCCATATAGCCAACCCCAGATACAATGGGGTCACGGGGAGTATTGTCATTTTTGGTGTAAGAACCTATGGTCTTCAAAGTTCTTGCAGTTTTGAGACCGGGCAACCCCAGCACAGTCCCTATCATGCTCCTCCATCTTTTGAAAGAGAAAGGACCATGCACACTTGGTCAACCAATGATTGTGATGTTCTTTGTCTCTTTGACATACTTGAGTTCCATAACTTGATAAGCAAATTTGTTTAGATTTTTTGCTTCTTGTCATGTGTTATGCAGGAAAGAAGGTATAGCAAAGCACATGGTTGCTGTCAGTACAAACTTAAAGGTGGTTCCACGCCTTTGTGGGTTCCAGTAATTGTTGAGTTCATTTTAGATGTGTCCACTTCCAAGATTGGCTTTCAACAGTTTTCTCTTACAGTCAATGCACACATTTTAATGCAGCTTGTCAAGGAGTTTGGGTTGGACCCTGACAATGCATTTGCTTTTTGGGATTGGGTTGGTGGTCGATATAGTGGTATGCCATGACTACAGCCATCTCTACTTTTGCATGCACCTCGATGCTTCTAGCTATATATGCTAAGGTTTTGTAATGTTTCAAACTGCTTGATCACATATAAAGAATTAGCAGTTGCACATATAACACCAAGTTTGTCTTCAATAGTTGGGTTAAATTTGCCTGATTATGCATGTGGGTTCTGAATTGTCTTTTCATGTGCAGTTTGCAGTGCAGTGGGTCTTTTACCTTTAGCTATTCAGTATGGGTTCAACAAAGTTAATCAGTAAGCAGTCTTGTGAAGTGTTTCTAATGACAAGATTTTAAAATGGGAGCTTCAAATATATAAAACTTAGCGTCATGGAAAATTGCCAAAGTCTGCATTGCCATGTGGCTTAGGTCAAAGGGTGAAGGATAATCAATTCCCTCTGGATCCCTTGAAGCTTGATATATTTGTTGTTACCATTTGTTGCAGGTTTTTGGAAGGTGCTTGGAGCATTGATAGTCACTTTCGTTGTGCTCCATTGGAGGATAACATTCCAGTAGGAGCCAATTGTCAATAATTGTCATGTACAACATTCCCTTCAATTCTGTGTTTGCATGTGGTTGGATGGGCATCCATTTCATCTGACTTTTTTGCCAAGTTCAATGATCTGAAAGTTGACTTGCTGTATTGACCTGGTGTGGGTGTTGTAGGTAATTCTTGGGTTGATAAGCATTTGGAATGTCTCTTTCCTCCGCTGTCCAGCTAGGGTGAGTAGAGACTATGCATATTTATCTACACTGCACTGACATCATCTGTGCATCTTGGACTTCCTGATGCTCTGCCTTTCCATCTTATGTAGCATATTGGTGTTTTAATTTGAGAAGTACTTGACCTGTTGCTCAATTTTGTGATGGTATTCTGCATCTTTACTTACTGTGTTGCATGGAGCTCAATTTCCAGGCCATATTGCCTTACTCTCAAGCACTACAAAAATTGGCTCCACACATCCAACAGGTATGTTCAATATACAACTACTGCCTACAAACCTTTTCCTCACCCTCCATCCCCCAAACCAAGACCTTGCAACTGACTATTAATGCTATCATGAACAAGTTGCTTCTTTCTTTTGTTGGAGCTGTAATTCTTGCTGTGTTGACACTAATGGTCTTGCCAGAATTTTTATCATCCATAGGTATGCTGCTTGCTGAAGCTAGTGTAATTAGAGGCCTCTTCCCCTGCAGACCATAGGGCATGTACACTACTGTGAAGAACTCCAGGAGTCTCCCACTCGGTGTCAATGGGCCATGGAAATGATCTGAATGTAATGTTGTGCAGGTCAGTATGGAAAGCAATGGAAAGGGTGTAACCATGGATGGAAGGCCACTTGATTTCCATGCAGGTGAGATTGACTTTGGAGAGCCTGGAACAAATGGCCAGCACAGCTTCTACCAACTCATCCATCAGGTCATTACTGCTGTATATTCCCCCACCCATGTGTGTATACATGCCAAGTTCCTTAGGATGGCTGCTGAAGAAGAATGCACCATCTCCTGAAACAAGTGTAATTGAGGGTATTGTCCTTGTAGGGCTACTGTCTCCATCTGGAAAATACTGAAATCAATGATCTTTGACTCTTTATTTATAGACCTTCATGTGTTCAATGTGCAGGGACGTGTAATTCCATGTGAGTTCATTGGAATCATCAAGAGTCAGCAAGCAGTTTTCTTGAAAGGTTTCTCCACATCCTCAATATTCTCCAAGTTATTGTTGACAGAGTTTCTTTATTTGAGGAGGTCTATAATGCAAACTGTATTTGAACTTGTGCATGAAACTCAAGTGCAAAAGTTGTCAACTAATTACCATAATGTGCAAACAGGCGAGCCTATAAGTAATCATGATGAGCTTATGTGCAATTTTTTTGCCCAACCTGATGCACTTGCCTATGGGAAGGTCCGATTCTCTTACATACAAGTTCATGAAGTCTGCCTTCCTACTGAGATCAGCTGTCTTCTGTTCAAATGAATATAATCATTAAATGCCATGTGAGAATATATTTCATTTCAATAATGTGTGAGCATCTGATTTGAGGTACCTGCAGACATGGGAACAAGCAAAAGCAGAAGGCATCTCCGATGATCTCATTCCACACAAGGTAAGCAACTGTAACTGCTGAAGATTGAACTGAGTTTGATTGAATTGCGTCTAAATGTCCTGAATCAGCCTGAGTTTAGGGTTTGGGGTTGAGGACTGGATGAAAATTTCTGAAGTATTGCTGGCAAGTGCTGAAAATCAGAGTTATCTCCACTGATCTAAGACCAGGTAATTGTGCAGATATTTACTGGAAATCGACCATCTCTCAACATCCTGCTACCCACTCTTGATGCCTATACATTGGGGCAGGTCTGTTCTGTTCTCACCTTGAGAATGTCACCTTAGGAAGCTGTAGGAGCGAAACCTTGACTGAGATTTTGTAGGACATGTATTGAGCTTCAGTTTGGAATTTTGGAATTGTAAATGAAATTCTGTTCAAAGTGTGTTTGGGGACATTTATGACAATTGAGGACTGAAAAGGAGGTGTGTTGGTATGTGTTGGTATGACAGCTGCTTGCCCTTTATGAACACAGAGTGGCTGTTCAAGGCTTTATTTGGGGAATCAACTCCTTTGATCAGTGGGGAGTTGAACTTGGCAAGGTTATTAGTTCAGTCTATCCAAGCAAATGAAGTTCATGTCCTAGTAATCAAGTTGGAACAACAACAACAGCTAAACACATTTGGCTACTGTGCATGCTTTTCTTTTGCAGAGTCTGGCAGGAAAGGTGAGGGTATCAATGAATAGTGTACGAATGAAGGGCGAGGAATTGAAAGGCTACAATTATAGCACAACATATCTCCTCAACCGTTATCTAAAAGTATTGATCTCCATTCACCACATCTTATCTCTCCACTTTACATCTCCTTAGTTCTCTTGGATTCCTGACACAATACCTATAGTAAGAAACACACATATCCAGCAATTTATGTGGAGACACTAATAAAGTAAAGGTGGGATGGGGTTGTGTTTGTTATGCAGGGTAAGACACTCTATAAGTTGCATAAGTCTATGTTGCTTGACATGAAAGACAAAGTGCACCTAGGGGACATACGGCAGTTGGTCTTATTGTTTTTCTTTGATCTGATCTATCAGACAACAATAACAAGCTGCACATAATAATGGTGTGAATCTTGTACTCATTGACAATGAACAAGGTGGAGAAAAGAAATTTATGTGGGGGTTGGCATGTGTAGCACGTTGTGAGCAGTGCGGTATTATTAATGATCACAGGGAACCACACAATGAATACTGGAGGGATGATGACAAATGTGGCAAGAAGAAGAAACATTGTACTGGTTGAAACAATCCATTACCTTTTGCTGGTTTCAATGATATTGTGCAATTATTCTCACCAACATATGCTGAGGAAATTGACTCTCTTCTCTTGCTTCTACTAACATGGCTTGTGACCCTCATATTCGAACATTGCATTGCATTTTACAATGTGTAGTGATCAAAGTTTTCCCAACAAATGAAATTCAGAATTTTTTTGATCATTCAAACCCCATGTAATTATGGTTCTGTTTGTAGGGAAGCTCCTTGGATGCTCAATCTGAATCCCTGGTCTACAAACATTGCTTCTTAAATAACTATCCTCTTCAAACTGAAACCAAAAATGCATGCTTTTAAACATAAGCAGGTCAGGCATCTCAGCACCCAAAGCTGTAGAGTTTCAATTAATAAGTCCTCGAGTCTATGCTAGCAGCAAATCCACCCACACCTGGTATGTGAGCCTCTACCAATGTCTTCCACATCCGAATTAGTGTGCAAGTTATTTCCTCCCCCTCACAAACATGAAATACTGGACAGTGTTTAGTGAGGGTCAATTACAGGCCACCACCAGGACTTCATTTTCCAATTTTGTCAAGTAGGTGGACTGGTGACCATCCACAACATTAATGAACCAAATCTGGCTCGATTTCAGTCGGAAAAGTAGAACTTTTTGAGAATCCTGCTTTGTTCTAGCAACCTCCATGACCTCAACATCTAAATATGGCGACTTGTGACTGTTTTTCCTCAAAAAATGGAGACTTTTGCAAAAAACTTTCCCAAAAAACTCTTTGTACAATTCTCACCTGATTTTTTAATGTCAATGCAGTGCAAAAATTCACCAAAAAAAATAATCACTGGCCACACCTGGGTCAATCATTGTGATTGCCCAATCAAAATAATCATATTTCTCTACTTGCCATTTGAAGACCATTGTATTCTATGCATATTTTTACTTACCAAACTCAGTTTCATGCTATTTACACCCCAAACTTCGTCCAAATTATGGTTTACAAGCCATTCCCTATATACTACTGAGAGTGGAACTGCTCTTACCCTGAACATCTACATAATGTATAACCATTCAAACTCATCTTCTGCTGCTATGTGACAATTACTTTAAGTTGTCACCTGTTCCTCACAGAAAACCATGTCCTCGATATGCCAACAATTCATATACCTATAAGCAATGTGATCAACTGTAGGTGCTTTCTTTGCACTGTACATGCTTCTCAAACTACAAAACTCATAGTTATCAGCAATTTCTTCACTCAAAACATACCATACTATTTTAACATCATCTTTTTGTTGATAATTCAGCAACATGTCATCCTCCTTCAGATAACATTTCAGCAATCAATCGCAAATGACATCACCGGTTATCACCATCATCAAATCTGTCACAAAAATATTTAAATTATGCACCACATCCATATCGACCCAGGCAAAGTGCATCAGCATAAAAGACAATAAAAGTACTAGAATTCAGTTTCGGCTAAGATATACTAGTTTCTATTCTCTCATCCATTGCCTACAACAATAAATCAACCTCAGAAGACCAGTTGACAGAACTCAGAGATGGATAAGCAATAATACACAAAATCAAATCTCAAGTCATGCATACTTGTTTGTACCTTTACTATTCCTTATAACAAAATATGATGCTCCCAAGACCTTCCAGCCAATCACCCACAAAGATCAGCAATGTCAGGAAATCAAATGTGACAACATCTAATGTATGATGCAAACCACTTTGTGCCTTCCTTATTCTTTGCACAAAACACTTCATGGTCAAAAGACCTTCTGACAGATTTCACACATATACCAGACTACATAGAGTGGACTTGTCGAACAAAACAAGTTTGCTGCTCAGTTCACCTTACATAAGCATCTTCAAAAAAAAAACCATGCAACCTCTTTTCCAGAGTTCCTTTATTTATATTTCTTCACTATCAATCACACAAACCATGATAATCTACTGAACACAAGAAGAGCACTAGACATATAAGTGGCTAAAACTTCTCACAAAATTCGAAGTACCCTTGAGTTCCACACGTAAGTAACAACATTGAGCAAACCCCATTTGGAAGCATGATAGACGCACACCATTAGTGCTGCAAGAGTGTCAAAAGAAAAGCCACAAAGAAGTTTCAATTCTGCAGGTCTGAGTGCTGAAATACAGATTCGAGACACTAGATGAATAGAACCTTCTGTTTTGTCTCCATCCCACTAGACATATATAATTTAACTATGTGGAAAATTCTACATTCACTCTTGATTGAAGGTTTTAGGTACCTTTTTGCAAGCAACTGCAGTCTCAATTTAACCATGTACAGCAGAGATCCTCCATGGACATATTGTCAATCACTGAATAAAACCCCCATGGCAATGACATAGAGTTCATCATATCTTCAGCCAATCTGTAAATGTTTCTTTGCTGAAAATACCTGCAAATTGCAAATGATCTCCACCTGACATTCACACAATTGTAGAATGGGAAATGGATTTCTAGTTGATTAGTCATGGTTTGTATGGTTTGAGGAGGATGCAAATCATGCGTTAGTGGAAAAGATGACACAGCCACCTATTAAAGTTCTTTCTAGAAATGAAACATGGATAGGAAGAAGTGGCAGGTTTCTACAGCTTGTCCTTCCAACACAAATTCACTCTTCAGAAAGAATGCTGTTCTATCCACAAGACACATTCATGGTTGAGTTTCTGGCATTATGCCAGCCAAGGTCACAGAGGATTATGATAACATGATGATCAGGATGATGCATTGTGAGCAAAATGTGGGTTTAATCAGATTCCACCTCCTGCTGCTTCATGGTGATATGAAAGATGGGAGAGCACATTGCAGAACAAGCTCTTGAATCAGCCCCTCCAAATGCCGAAAGGTAAATTTCACAATTATCCTCTGCTGGTCAGTGGGAGGATGTCAGTGCAAATGAGAAAGGAAAACAAGAGTAAGGACACACCGAGATTGAAGTGAATATTGAAGTGCATACATTTGAAGTTATTTTATTAGGACCATTACCCCAATGCTGAGAATTCATCTATTAAATCATTAGTAATTAACTTCTGAAGCAAACGATTACAACCACCATAAATCACCAATACTCTTCTTTGCCAAGCTAACATTTTACCATTCATGTGCTCTGAGAATTTGCTTCTTGTTAGTCAATCCCTGTAGTTGAATTGCTGCATAATCAAACATGCAAGGGCGTAAACCAGTTGAGACAACCCCTACATTGATTAAATATGACTAGTGTGGCCTGTGCCATTGGCACAAGTGTGAACCCATTACAATCTAGGGAAACTCAATATGTGAACAATATTTTGCAATGTATGTATCAATTTTTTGAACAGCCAAATATGAAAGGAAATCATGCTCGAATTGAATGGTAAGCCTTCAAATGTTACCACGTCCTCAACTTTTTTTTCCTTCCAAAACCTGGTTTTTTGGGATTTATTTGAATTTTCAGGGGCAGAAATCACTTAAAAATCAATATCTCCCACATTCTGAATCCAAACCTTACCAAAGAAATTCCATTAAATCCTGCTCATCAAGATCTTTCCAACAACACCAAAGCACAATCCAATTCTTCCGAAATTTTCAGCTACGATTTAATTTAATTTTCAGTGAAGAAATCATTGAATATTCAAGAACTTCTACACCGCAAGTCCAAACGCCATGAAACCAAGCCGATGCACCCCTCCTCCTCAAGAGCTGTCCAAAGCTGTCCAAAGAGACCAAGAGCGCCATCTGAAGCATCCTGGTTCGGTGGATCTCATCGGTACAAAACAAAACAAAACAAACAAATTACCTCGCTTCATAGTTTTGTTTTGTTATCCACATATTTATGATGCAAGGTAGTTTTTTTGTTTCGTACCGATGAGATCCACCGAACCGGGATGCTTCAGATCGCATGCTTCGTCTCTTTGGAAAGCTCTAGAGGAGGAAGGGTGCATGGCTTGGTTTTATGTCGTTCGGACTTGTGGTGTAGAAGTTCTTGAATACTGAATGATTTCTTCGCTGAAAATTAAATTAAATCATAGCTGAAAATTTCAGAGGAATTGGAATGTGCCTTTGGTATTGTTGGAAAGATCTTGATGAGCAGGATTTGATGGAGTTTATTTGATAAGATTTGGATTCAGAATGTGGGAGATGTGGATTTAAAAGTGATTTCTGCCCCTGAAAATTCAAATAAATCCCAAAAACCAGGTTTTGGAAGGAAAAAACAGTTGAGGACGTGGTAACACTTGGGCCGACAGCACAGGCCACACTAGTACTTATGAAAAGAGAAAAAATAGAGAATAGCTGAGCTGCTTTTGGTTAAACTCAAAGTTATATTGGTTGGATCACCCAATTAGTGATCCTGTTGATATACTGGTGCAGGCTCTAGTGCTCTTCCGGGTTGTCAAAGATGCTTTAGGGAACCAGAACATTTGTCTCTCCTACTGAACACATCCTGAATTGAAAACCCCCTGACATCTAAAGATCTTTCAATCACATGCACCAAGGTCTAAGAGAGATCCAGACTTCACCAAAACCCCCCTTACTTCAAAAGATCATTCAATCACATGCATCAAGGCATATAAGAGAGATTGGAATTAACCAAAATCCCCCTTCCTTCAAAAGATGTTTCAATCACATGCATCAAAGACAAGGAGAGGTCCGACTTCAACAAAACCCCCCTTACTTCAAAATATCATTCAATCACATGCATCAAGGCATATAAGGCAGATTAGAATTCACCAAAATCCCTCTTCCTTCAAAAGATCTTTGGATCACATGCATCTAAGACAAAGAGAAATAAGACTTCACCAAAACCCCCCTTATTTCAACAGATCTTGCATTCACATGCATCAAGGCTGAAGATGGATCAGACTTCACCATAACCCCCTTACTTCAAAAGATCTTTTCAATCACATGTATCAAGGCCTAATTAAGAGGCATTGGACTTCACATTCCTAACTCTCATGGAAACTGAAGAGCCCAAGATAAGAGATGTAGTGAGGGTAGTCCCCAGCAAACCATCATTGTTCAAAAGTTGGGCCCAAAACCCATTTGACTCTTGTGGTCTTGACGCCCAGCCAACCTTGTGATACAAATTTCAAGCTATGTAAGGATGTACATAGTTTTAGTGCGAGGAAAAACCAAATCTCAATTTCCACACAAAATATGGATGGACAAAGGGCCCACCTGGAAATTGGCTCCTATCAACAACAAACCCAAAAATCCCTGGTATTTTCAGGTCCACAATCTATGGATTGAAGTTTCAATGCCTTCCTTCATTCCAACAGGAAACAATCTGTCAGCTGAGAATTTTTGATACTCAACTGGGGATCACATAAGAAGCTGCACCTATGGCAGCATCCATAGGACATAATGGCAACATCAGACCTTCCTTGACTTCTAGATTGTAATTTACATAAGGAACATAACAGGGGAAACAATAAATTACAGGATGCACCAGTGAAAACATCAGGCCTCCGAGCATGTTTGAGATGATCAAAGCCTAGGTGGAAAAATGCTGTTCCTCCTTTTGGCAAATCGTATTGAAGACCAATTATACCTAGATCCTACATTCTCCCAGAATTGAGAGAAAAGACCAAAATAATTTCTTTGGCACAAATTCAGGCTCAGACTGCTTTTGAGCCTCTGATATTGTGAGTTTTTTAATAAAACCCCAGATACTGCTCTTGGGCTACCCTCTGTAAACAGCCTTCTACACCTTCCACTAGTGTTAATATATATGCTCTATTTAACAATCTTGATTGAAAATCGAGGTTAGAAGCAGCCTTCTCACTGTGACAGCACATCTGAACAACTACCCAGATATTCTCTACTTCATGTCTCAAGTCATGTGGATACTTACACTGACTTTTGATCCCAACAGTGCATGTTTGCCAAGTTATTGAGGTAGTCTCCAGTACAGAGATGGGTGCGCAGCCTTTGATATATCCAAAGTCTGCGTACTCTCAGACAATCAGTGCAGATCAGTCACTGGGAACAAACAATACTTGGATTACAGGCATTTGCTCAACTTGTAGATGGCCTTCATATACACCTGCACAAATGAACTGCACATCTGTGTTGAACATGGGAATGACTAGTCACCAAATAGACCTACAAAACTAAACCTGCCTCAGGTCAAGCCTCTATTGTGGAGGACAGGAGAGGCCATTACAATCAATGATACAAGTAGTAAAAGGTTTTTAAACCTTAGATCCTTCCAACACTGTAGACCCTTCTGCAAGAATCCTCTCATAGACATTTCTGATCTTAAGCCCACAAATAGTTTGGAACAACCCAGTGCCATTGTTACTCCCAGGAAAATCTGCATGCTTCAGCATCTGTTGTGTGATTTCTCCATAGAATTTAGTTGAGATGTTGCTGAGATGACTTTCCACATATATCAACTCATCCAACTTATCAAACTGACCATCCATCTCCAGCACAGACACCTGCTCAACCACGACAGGCCACATCAGCCCCGGATATCTTATCTGCCATCTGACAGACAGATTTCTTACTCTCCAGAATGCATAACTCTTATGGCCACTTATGAGAGATCTTCTCTTATGAGCAGTAGCATGCAAGGGATTCAATTGGGTGAGTAACTCATAGTTTGCAATTCTGTGGAGGATGGGGGAAAACTGCATTTTTCCCCTATGTTATCCATCTCCAAATTGCTGTATTCTACTTATAATACAGTATATGCATCTCCTTGTCACCTCCTGCATGTTTGTAGTAGGCAAGAAAAAGCAATAAGAGAAATGTCCAAAAGACTGCATAAACTTAACAATGATGCAGAAAATGCTTCCATTATACCTCATTGCCAAAGTATGTATCTGGTCCATAAAAGAACTTGATGCCTGGGTAAGAGCAAGTGAGCTTGCGACCACAAGGAATCCAGTCAATGGTTGAGCCCTCATCAAAGAGATATACTGGCTCAAAGTATTTCACACCCTCCTTCATCACCATTCGCACACGCAGCACCTTGCCCTCATTGTCATCTGGAATTAGTTGGGTTGGCAACACTTGAATCACTGCATCTGCATACTGCTTTTGTGGATCTGCACACATGTCAACTCCAAAATCAAATCCACTATCCACATTGAAATGCCTGTGACAGCTTGCCACCAAAAAAAGATATATTCAAATGATGAGTCTGGTAGGTATTCAAAGATGTCAATGTGTGAGTCAAGGCATGACAAGCATACCAATGTAAGCATCAAAATCTGGCTTGCGAGCATTGATGCTTGCCTTAATGCTCTCCAAGCTGTGTCCTCGTTCAGCCATATCACGCTGAGATATGACATGATCCAACATGATTGTTATGTTTGCATTTTCAAATAAAATCACAGATAAGCAGCATTGATAAAAAAGAGCAATTATGGTGGGCAAGATCATGAGAACTTGAAGCTGCCCCTGTGTCATTTGAACACTCAGGCCAGAACCCTTAAACCTCTGCTTCATGTTCCACACCTACCATTAGGTATGGCATGTGAGAGAAAATAGGCAGCCACATGAATGAATTTCCACTTCTTTGATTCAAGTCTTGGACAGCAAAGTCTTTTGATTGTTGTGAGGTACACATGAGGGGGAGAGTCAAACCTGGATTTTCCAAGCAAATTTGACATCGTCACTGATGTCTAAGTAAATGCTGAAATCCAGTAGATCTCTCACTCTCTCGTCGTACCTGCTCAACAATGTATCAACACAATTGATTGAGTTTGTGTCTCAGGGATAGACTTCCGTGCTTTTGTAAAATGGCCTTCCCAAGGAGCTCAGTTTCTCGATTGCCGTGCACTTCCTCCAAAATATTGCTGTAACTACATTCCGATCATACCTTACGGCTAAATCCTCAATTGCTCGACAGCTTGTAAGAATCTGATGTGTCTTTAGAGGAGGCGTGCCGGAAGTCTTGTAATAATCTACATCTTTCGATCCGGCAACGTGCTGGATAACACGCTCTTGTGAAAGACAACAATAGATCCACAATATCGCAACTCGGCTCAGATTCCACAAGCCGACAAAGACTGTACACACGTGCAATCTTTGCGACAAACGCGTTCGCATTTGCTAAGGTCGAGATTCAGCAAGAATGTTGCGAGGATTAGGTACTTACATGGGATGAAGTCCCTCGATTACGAGAATTTTGGGAGGTTGTATAGTCTCAGGCGCGTCGAGGAGACCGGACACATGATTGTAAATCGGTTTCTCGACTGATTTGCCTTCCTTGAGTGCCTTCACCTGCTCGTACATGAGATCGAAATTGTTGGCTCTCGGGTCCAAAGCCGTCACCGCCTTCTCCTTCCGTCCATACCTATCCAAGGAGTGGTAATCATCCAAGCAAATCACAGTAGTCGTATCACTAATTAGCGTATTGGAATCCGGATTCCCTCCCTTGGGCGGCGAAGCCGCCCCTCCAAACACACTCGTCAATCTCCGCATGAATGTGCTCTTCCCGCAACCAGAATCAGCCGCCAAGCCAATCACCACTGTCTTCTCTGGTACAACTTTACACACAACCACTGCACCACGATGTCCAACTCCAAATAATCCCCCTCGACTGCCACCACGACTACCACTCCCGCCACTACTACTACTACAATGACCACTCACACGCAGCAACGACAAACTCTCCGCTTGTCTAGCACTACTTGATAGACCACTCTGTTGTCCATGAAACTGCGATTGGAGCTGCAATTTAGTAAGCGAGGAAGAAGAAGTCGCTGCTACTGCTGCTGCAGCTGCTGCAGTAGACGCCATGGCTACAAAATCCAGACGAAGAATGACAGAAGACCTGAAGGTAGAGACAGAACGGGGAAGAGAAGAAATGCAGAGCAGCTATGGAAGAAGAAGAAGAGCAGCCGCGGCAGCACCAGCACCAGCACCAGCAGCAACGCTGTGCAAGCCCACCATTGCCTTATCTCCAACCTTATCACAAGAACAAACTTCGGTGGTCTGAAATCAAAGAGTATTTTACAAAGGGATGATTTGGAGTCTATTAATTTTGCTTTACAAGGTAATCCCCTTTTTAAAAAATATAATAAATTAGTTTTTAATCAAAGGATTAATAAGTACTTGCACATGGATTTGGAGTATGTTGATTTCTTATTTATGTTAAAAAGCACAAAGAATTACACATCAATTTTGAGTTCTAATAATTTATTAATTATGCCCAAAAGCTTTTAATCAAAAGATTAGACATTAATTTGGAATTGAATATTGTGTTTAACTATGCTTTTAAAACTCTTGAGCAAAAAGATGATTTACCTATTGATTTGGATTCTAAATAATTTTTTTACTTATGTTCAAAACCTTTTACATGGTGATTTTGAATTCAAGTAATTTTTCAAACTTATGTTTAGAAGGATTTGAACAAAGTCATAACACATCAATTTGGCTTTTCTCCACTTTAGTTACACATTTGAAAGAAGGTTTTTTTAGCAATGGATTATAAGTATTGATTTAGCTTTTCACTTAATCACATTTGGAAGCTTTAACAAATAGTTGAATCATATATTATTTTGGATTGAACCCTTGAGAACCAATGTTTTTTTTTTTAGGGTTTTTTTTTTAAATGTAGCCTAAGTGGTGATCATCCAAAGAAATTTGTAAAAAAAATTGTTGATCATCCCTAGCAAAATTTAGCCAAATCTAGCTATAAATCAAATAGAAAACACAAATCTTGTATCAACTCTTCTATACTTATGGCTACACGTTGAAAACCAAATATGGAAATCTTGTACTTTTTCCTCACTTCTAGTGATTGACACCTCCAAAATCACTTCATTTCAAAAACATATATCTTTAATTTCTCTTTCTGGTAAATTTTTGCAAGTAAAACAAAGGTTGTGGGTGGAACAACACTTTGGGAATTCAAGAAAGTAAGGGTGAAATTATAGATTTATTTTTCATTTATAAATAAGATAAGAAATTTATCAATTATCAGATATTACCATATTTATCAATAAATAAGGTATATAAATGAACTAATCTCATTTATAAACAGGTAGCAAATTAATACCCTTTAAACATAGGATGTACCTAACAAATACAAAGAGTGACCCACCCCTCTCCCCCCTTTAGTCTTTTGCTTTGTTAGTCCGAAAATTGTGAATCAACAAACATGCTCACCACCTCATCAAGGGCTTTCCAACATTATCAAAAAGCAAAAGGGGGGGAGGGGGCACAATTTGGGAGGGTTAGGGTGTGATCACATCCAAACAAACAAACACATATCTTAATATATAGATGTTAATGTATGGATGAAGGGGGATCTAAAGCAACTAATGAATGGTTTTAGTGAATTGACCATGGTTTGTATTGAGTTGAGTGTGTATGGTGCCATAGTTAAGAGGTAGTTGCAAAATGTCATTCCTTAAGAGAAGCTTTGGGGTGAAGAAGAGACACACACATTCATTCAACCTATCAACTTCTCTTTTTTTTTTGTTGTTGTTGATGTTCTTCTCCATCTTTTAATTATTATGTTTATTCTTTTTATTTGTGTCTAAACTTTTTAACAAATCACAATTACTAACCCATTTTATGTACCTTGCAAGCAAAAAAAGTGTAAATGATGCTGGAAGAATAGCAGAAAACCTACCAGCAAAATTTTGCTCCTTAAAACATTGATTGAAGATTTTGGTTAAGATTCTAGCAATTGGTGGAGAGTAAGCAATGGCTGACACAATAGCCTTGAATCTTCCAAAGATGAAGAAGCGGGTAATGATAACAACATTTGTGATTTTGTGATTTTGTGATGTTGTTTTAAATTGCCTCAAAAATTGGCAAAATGGAGGAGGAGGATGATGATGATGATGATGATGATCAGTGGAAAGAAAAATGATAGCATGTTTTTAATGAATCATGCTTGTGAATTGGGTTTTATGTAGCTTCGAAAGCCATCAAAAGTGAGAGAAACTGTAAAACGTGGAAGTGCCATCATCCGTGCTTTCCAATCTGGATTCTATGAGCAGGCAAAATACTTCATGGCCAACACCCCCAAAACCATCATAGTCTTCAATCAATTAACCCACCAAATCAAGTTGATAATTTCCTCAAGCTCTGACACTAATCACAAACAGTAAGAGAATTTCCATTTGCTGTGGCCAAGAATCTCAAATGTTAGTGCAATGTATCATTACCATCCTCATCTTTGGAAGCCGAGATTTTCCATTTTTTTGGTCTTTTGAAGTGGATCTGTATTGTGGCAGTTGGAACAAGCGACAACGAAAGCAAATCCTGGGTTGACAGACCTCAAGGTTCCGGTGTGGCAACAACTAGCTGTGCAAATGCTTGTGAATGGCCATCCCAAAGCATTCATTGGTAACCGAAGGTGTTTTTTTGCATGTGTTTTTTAATTGCTCATAAACTTGGGTGTGTTGGGTGAGAGCAAGAAATTCATGGTGAGTTGTATCTTGTTGGGTTTTTTGTAGTTTTTTCTTTGTAATTAGAATGATCAACTGTGAGCCATTTTGTATTGGCTTCTCTGACACCCTTTTGGGAGATGGGGAATTACAACAGAATTGTTTGAGCTAACTCACCAGCCACAACCTCCTCCCCCATCCCCCGATTATGTTGACCCCCTTTCGCTCATTGGAGTAAAGCAAGTAAGTTTGCCCATCACTTGCACAAATCAGTCAAGGTTTCTATCAATCCTTGAGGTTCAAAAATTTGTGGTGTCATGTGGGTCTTATCTTAGGCAAGGCTTTCTTCATAGTAAATGGGCACAAGGAGACTTTTGATATTGTGTTGATATGATGATTGTGGTGCAGTTGACAGATCCAGAATCGCTTTATCCTTTGGCACAGCACTTAGAAGATGCAGAGATGGGAGAAAGAACAGGTTCCATTCCATTTCCTCCTATTTAAGCCTAATATCATGTTCATGCAATTGAGGTGTTTTTTTATAATTGCATGTACAAAATGGTTGCAATTGCAAGTGGTGTTATTGTTGGTTGCAGGGGATCACAAAAAGGTGTATGATGCATATGTGATGATTGGTAGGCTGTTTGAAGACATTAAGGACTTCACGCAGGCTATGTTCTATTTGATGCGAGGCCTTGCTGCAGCTGATAAAAGTGGTGAGAAAGCAAATGTGGCTGAGGTACTTGTTACTAATTCCGTTTTTATATTTTATGTCTTTCTCTAGGGTGTGTGAATCATTCAGAAAGTGGCATACAAGAATCCTCAACCCCAAACCCAAGTATCTGAATAATTGTAGATCTACATTGTATTACAAGATCTGAACTTCATGGGTTATGTATATTGTATGATCAGGTGAATTTCTATCTAGGGAGGGTGGCTTGGAAATTATTAGACAGTGCAGAATCGATAAAGAGGTATGAGCTGTTCATAGCCATAGCTAAAGGGCTTGGAGACGAAGAAGGCATCATTCAAGCAGCTGGAAACCTTCTCGAGGTCATCATCTTTTCTGTTGTCTACTGGATGTTATCACATGTACTCGCAATGTTGAACTTTGCTTATGTCTAAACAAGTTGTAGGAACAGAGCTTATGACATTGTAGAAATCATGAAGAATTGGTATGGTTATGAAATTAAATGTTTTTTGTAGTACTGTGCAGGTGCACACAGCATGTGGGGAAGAGGCAGAAAAAGCTGGAGACCTAGCAAAGAGTATAGGATGCTATGAAAGTGTATATCCCGATCCTTTTTGTATTCATCTTCATATCCAATGTCTTGAATGGAAACTCCAGAAAATGATGTGAATGTGGAACCAGTAAGCAAGAATTTTGATTGCTACTCTACCCAAACAACCCACAACATTTCTTCTAGGGCATTGCCAAATGGTCTGTGGACCTTGGGCTCATGACCCACTTATATAGTTATAATATGAAGTGGTATTGCCTCCTTTGACCCACAAAAGGTTGTAGGAAAAACCAAACAAAGAGTTTTCCTTTCACCATTTCCAAGGTGAATTGGATATCTCACTGCAACTTCAAACACTTTATATGCCTTTTCCAACACATAAGTGATTGAAATGTATGATGAGTTTAGTGTTTGCTATGGGTGATCATCAATGAAGACAATACATGTTTGGGGGAAAACACAACAGGCTGTGAAGTCAACAATTGTAGCAAAGAATAAGGTGGGTGAAGGGGAGGCCAAATACCAACTCGGCAAGCTTCATTCACGTCTTCATCATCCTGACATTGCTCTCTCCTATCAAACTGATTACCTCAACTTTTGTTGCAGTGTGAATGATCAGGTCATTTTTGTCTCCCCTTTCTACCAATAGACCAAAGCAAGAACAAGAGATTTATCACAACCCATGTCACTACCTAATAACCAAAACACCACAAATTGTATGTATCATGGTGGGTTTTGTTGTGGTGAGTTTATTGTAAGGTTCAAGGAAAACAAACTTTTGGGTAGCGGTATTCTTTACATGGCTTAATTTTACATGATGGGTAGTTTTTAAGCAGTGACAATAGTCCCAAATTTGCCAATCCCAATCTACCACATTAGTCTTGAGGAATCCCAATTTGTCATATTAGCCTTGAGGAATGGTCTAAGGACTACCTTAGAGGCCGCTTTTTGCTCCTAGTAAAGAGAATGGACCTTAACTCTTCAATCATCTTGAGGAAAGCCAGCATGTAATGGGTTAAAGCACAATTGGGCAACTTGCCAAAACAAAAAGTCAACTTATCTTCATTTGATGATTTTCATCTCAACTCAGCTCAGAAGATTTCATTGCAAACTTAATTGGACTGGATTGGAGCAGGTTGGAGAAGGTAAAGCTCATGCAGCTATGGCAGAAGTATATGAGCTGATTGGCAAACATGAAGATGCAATAGTCCATATGAAGAGTTACCTCAAAGTTGCAGAAGATACCAACCTTATGACTAAGGTTTTTTCCCTTCTCTTGTTTGATTTCTCTAATACACCCGTAATGACCAGTGTTTGGGCGGTTCTCTCTTTTTCAAAGAAAGAACCAGCGGGTAAGAGTTGAGTGCATGGAGCTTTGATTGGCAATTCTCAAATAATCAAAGAACAAATGTCGACACATAACTGCAGTTCTGGAAATTTTGAAGAAAAACCTACTCTGAATTGCCAATCCTTTGTTGGTTCTTTCATGAAACCCATCGGTTCATTTACACACTACTACATACATACATATATATGCAGTTCATCATGGAACCAATGTGTTGTGGTAAAATGTTTTGTTGTCCAAATAGTATAGGTATCAAGTTAGAAGCACAATTTGAAACCCTTTTTTCTCAATTGATAACTTTTAAGAAATTGTTTTGTTTCCCATGCAAAAGAGACTTACTTGACTGACGGGTCACATTTATCTATCTACACACAGGCAAAAGCAGCATGTAAGATAGGCATGCTTTATCAACGCCACGGGGATGTACAACTTGCCCAAAAATACTTTGAAGATTTCTTTGAGATGGCACGAGAGTTGAAAGACGTGAAAATGCAGGCTGTGGCAAGAATCAACATTGGAGTTGTTTGCAGTATGGCCAAAGTCGATGCAAAACCAACATCTCCCAAATCAAAATAGTCTCATCTATTCTCACACTCACAAAGAAGGCAGAATTAAAGTGAGGCATCATAAGACGTCAATGTTAAAAGATTAGTGTTGGAAAAGATTATTTGAGATTCTGTGCATCTTGTGTCTTGCATAATAAGAGATGCACCACCAACCTTAGATACAAACGAAAACCCACATTCATCATAAACGGTTTTCAACGTATTTGTGAAGTCAGGATGAACATACCTAAACATAATACGAGGTGTGCCACACACGACTTTCCATTTTTCTATTGTAAGCAATGTTCATTCTATGAGTTGTGTAGTAAGGTGCAATTTGATCAATTTTTGTGCAAAATGTGATTGTTTGGAAGTAGAACAAACGTAGAGCTTAGAAGCCAAAATTCCTAATTTTCCAATCTTTTACGTGAGTTCTCATCTGGCTAAGGTTAGTCAAGCAAAGTATAAGAGATAGGTACTTCAAAAGTATGACATAACTGCATAACTTCAAGTTCTCAAAACAAAACTTCAAAAGAACACTTAAAACAAGTGAAAAGAAATAAACGGTTCAAGGTTTTTACTTTCTTGAACTAATGGTTTTGATTGGAAACACATTCCATGACAAAAACTTGAACTCAAATTCTTTATGGGCAATGACAAATTATTACATATCAACATAAATTTCTTTTTGTTTTTCACAAAACAACAATCACCCACCATTACCCTATTTTCTAACTTTAGGTTTTTTTTTTTTTTGGTTCCAAGTTTTAGACTAAGGTAGACTCGCCCATCACTAATTGCATGCTTATGACCAAACACTTATTTATATCTTCATCATGTGCGTTGCATTTTGAGTGATTTAAAATGTTAGGGGAGCACTACCTCAAGCTCTAGAAATCATCTTTGAAGTGCAAAGGAAAAAAATTAATGAAAAAAAATAAGCTTTCCAACTTACAAAATGTGTTTTTTTTCTTTTCTTTTCTCTGTAGACCCTTCCTACTTTCAAACCTCATAACTTTTTTATTTCTTATTCATTATAAACAATTTAAAATGCTACAAGAGCGTCACTTAAAATTCTACAAATCATCTTTGAACTCTAATAGCAACATACAAGAGCGTCACTTAAAATTCTACAAATCATTTTTGAACTCTAATAGCAACATACAAAGAATCTATTGGATGTTTGGTAACCAGCCTTTTGCAATGTTTGGTGGCTTGTTTTTTTGAGTTTTTGACCCCCTTTACTTTCAGAGAACATCAGTCAGCCGCGGCGCAGAACAGGTGTCGCATTTGTCGCCCGCTCTGCACGCCAGACAGAAGAAAGCTCTATACGGGCGCCCAAATGCCGCAACCAGAAATCTAAACCCTAGAGTGCGAATAAAAATCATAGTGATGGTGAAGGAAAAGCAGACCTGAGGTTGCATGTTACATAAGGAGAACATGGGAGTGCAATTCTAGTTATTGGCAAACTCAACAGGATGTATTGCTAGCAAAAACTCAAAGCACTGGAGGAATTCTCTGATGGATCCAGAAGAAGAAGAAGAAGAAGAAGAAGGCAGACAGGCAGCAATGACGCATTGGTCATTAGGGTTTATCTCTTGCTTGGTAGCAGATCATCAAAGAGTGTGTAGAAAAGATGCGTGAAGAATTCTTGTAGCGCGCGCATGTTTTTTCCATCATCATCATCATCATCATCATCTCATGATTCCTTTACCCAAAAACTCGGTGGCAAAAAGGAAGGATCTTCTCGGGATCTGTCAAGGGATCCACAACACTTTAGGGTTTGAAGGAACAGCGGGTGAAGCGAGGAGTTCTTCAGAGGCGACGAGAAGTAGTGTAGAAGAAGAAAGAATGAAAGTGCGTTGCAAAAGTTTTTGTTTTCTGACCGCTGTTGGGATTGCAGTCGATGCGAGGAGTGTAAAGACGATGAAAGAGAGAAGGATATAGTGGAGATTTCAGGTGGCGGAGGAGAGAAGGAGGTGAGGTGGAGAAATGGCGGAAGCGTATTCTTCTGCCATTGGAAGTGTTGGTGAGGGTTCGAAGAAGAAGAGAGATGGCGGCAGCGAGAACGGGGAGTATGCGAGGACGAGGACAAGACCTTCCAAACGCCTCAAGACTCTGGAGGAGGATGTTCCTCTCCTCCACGAGCCATCAACGAGGAGGAATAAAAGAAGGTGGAACGAGATGATGGTGCAGATGGACATCGACATGAGCATCGACGAGGACAACTACGATGATGATGACGAGAAGAAGAATACCGAGACCGAGGTGGTGAGAGAAGAAGAGCATCGATCGTCGCGAAGGAGAACAACAATGGCTGTGAACACAGGACGAGGAGGAGGAGACTCGGAGGATGACGACGGCCTGGTAAGAAATGGATTAGGCACTGTGAGCTTGCAAGAGAGAGGAGAGAGCTCAGAGCATGTTCCAGACTGTGACGAAGAGCAGAAGGAAGCTGCTGCTGGAGAGGAGGAACAGGAGCGGCAGGAGGACCAGGACCAGGAGCAAGAGATCTGGATGCGGTACTGCCCACAAGTGAACACGTTGTGGAAGGCTCAAAGGTTGGGGAAGCGCGGATCTGCAGTTCTGGATAGCAAGAAGAGGAAAGCAAGTGGTTTTGAGGAGGAGGAGGAGCAGCAGCAGCATCACCCTGAGGAGAAGAAGAGCCGCATCTGCAGGGATTTTTTGGCAGAAGAAGGGGATCATCGGGTTTTGGGTTCTGAAAATACGAGCATGCAAGAAGAAGAAGTGGGGAAGAGAAAGTGGAAGCGCTTGCCGCAGTCGGAAAGCTCAGATGTGAAGAGCACTGATGAAATGGGTGTTAGCGTTTCAGAAGCATGGAAGAGGCTCAGAGAGGACGAGGAGGATTCAGTGCATGCACATTCAAACAATGGTTCTTCTTTGAGCTCAGAAACTACCACAGAGAAAGAGATGAGTCAGGGAGCAGGAGGGAATCTGAAGAAGAAAGTGCGAGTGGAGAAATCCAACAACCAGCAGGGGAAGAAATGGAGGAGACAAAGAAAACAAGCAGCAGATGGAGAGCAGCAGCATAGTGGCAACTCCAAACGTCCACATGAAGACAAAGAGAGTGAATCTTCTTCATCAGGAAGCTCTGGAAGAACCAGCTCCCCTGGGGGAGCTTCATGTAAATGCCTTCACAATAGAATGTGGAAGAGACCACGGTTTGAGAATCTTATATCAGTCCAGGGAGGAATGGCAAGCAAGCAGCAGCAGCAACAACAACAACAACATCATCATCATCATCATCATCATCATCATCATGTTGAGGAGAGCTCAAGGAAAAGGTCAGCAAGTGAGACTTCAGGAATGTTGAAGAAAAGACAACGAAGGTAAGAAGAGAAAATCACAAAACAAAACATGCACACCTGCACTTGTGATTTCACTGCCTCCCTTTGTTGTTGTCTTCTCTTCAACATTCCTGGGAAAGCAAGCAAGCACACATGTGAGAGTTCATGTACCCTGGTAGGGACTATCATCCAGGAGTGCAAAAGGTGCACACAGCATTGGTTTGATTGAATGTTTAGAGCAGAAATGGAGAAATTGCACATTGATGAGCACATTGGTCGAGGCTTTCTCAAAAGTTTGTGAGAAAAGCTGCAGGATGCTGAACCAGCTGCCATTAACACACATTGCAGTAGCAGCAGCGAGTGAAAGTCATCACTCTCTGCTGCATTGTATGTCCTGGAAGGCTGAGCATGTACTGTTACTTCTTCTAGCAAATGACAAAATTTGTGAAGCTTTGAGCAGGGTGAAACTCTGTTCAGGTGGGCTTTCAAACTTTCTGTCCCTTCCCATTACACCCAGAATGTTTTTCTTTGCAAAACGAAAGAATAACAATCTCTCCAGGTATCCTGCTGCCATATATGTACTTTCTCTTTGTCTTTTATGTATCACAATTCTACTGTTTGTTTTGCTGCCACTATCACAATTCTACATTCTCTTTTGTATTCGATGTATCACAATTCTACTAAATGTTTTTGCTGCTGCTATCAGAATTCTACAGTCTCTTTGTCTTCTAAGTATCACAATTCAACATTGTCTTTGTCTTCTAAGTATCAAAATTCTACATTCGTTTTGTCTTCTAAGTATCCCAATTCTATATTCTCTTTGTCTTCTAAGTATCATAATTCTACATTGTCTTTGTTTTCTATGTATTTCTCTTTGTGTCTGGTTTTTCTCCTCTTTTCTTTTTTGTTTCTCTGTCAAGCTCTCTTCTTCAAGGCATGCTTTGTTTACCTCTAAAGTTCACTTGCAGGTTGAAAGTAGTAAGGCTTCAGCTCCTCAAGGCTTCAGCTCCTCTGGGTGTCATTCTGAAGTCTTACAATCCTTTAAGTGTTTAGGAGAGTTCTGAGTCCCTTTTGCTTATGTGTTTATTTGTCTTCTGTTTTTCCTTCTCTTGTTTTCTCTTTTAAGTCTCTTCTTGTTAAAAGTCCTTTCCTTATTCTTTAAGGTATGCTTTGCTTACCTATAAGGTTCTCTTGTGGGTTCAAAGTAGTAAGACTTTATCTCTGTGGAGAGTCATTCTAAAGCTTTACAAGTCTTAAGCAATCAGGAGAGTTCTTTGTCTTCTCTTGTTAGTGTGTTTCTTCTGTTTTAGCTTTTCTGTTTTCTTTTGTCTGTGTCTTTGCCTTTGGGGCCTATTTTAAGGTCAGGAGCCAGACTGCAAGTGCGAGCATTGTGATCTTCAAGTTGTAACAAGCAATGTCTTTTGATTTGTATGCCTCATATTCATTCCAAGTTGGGAGTTGTCAATAGTCAATTTTGCAGTATTTTGGGGCTTTGTAGTTGGAAAGAGTTCTTTGTCTCTCAGGTTGTCAGTTTTTTTGTCCTTCTGAAGAATAAAGGCTACACTCTGAAGATTGTGTTGAAGAGGACTAGAGGGTTGCTCAACAAGGAAAAATTCCTGTTTGGAATTTCAGCATTTGGAGTATTCTGAATGATTCTGTAAAGAGTCTTTTAAGTGGGGTGCTTCTTGGAATCCCACTTGGTCTTTGTTCTTCCCTGCTGTCCTTTTCTGTGCGTTTTGTCTATCCTGTTGTGTCTTTCTGCTTTTTGTTTATCTCCTTGTGTTGCTGTTTGTTGCTAGCCAGTAGCATGGCTGAGTCTTCCAGTTGCTTCTGGACTTGTAGCAGAAACTCAATACACAGGTTAGTGTTTTCACTGGCCTTCACCCACTGTAGGGAGCTGATGAAGTCATTGGGGAAGTTGTGATAGAGAAGTCACTATCGTATATGCTACTGTTGATGGTCTCTGAACAGGTGTGAGACTGGCACTGTTGTTCATACTGCTCTAGTGTTTTATTTTGTTCTTTTGTGGTTTCTGTTTCTTGCTCCTTCGTTCTCTGTTTTGTCTTTCCTTCTTTGGAATTCTCTGTGGCTTGTTGAAGAAGTGTTAACCTTGCTTTGATTTTTCTTAATTGTGAGAGTGGAGATTTCTTGATTCTTATGAGAGATATATATCTACGTATCACAGTTGTACGATATGGTTTAAGGCCATCACAATTCTACATGTCTGCATCCACCATGGGGATCTGATGAAGTCAGTTTTGGCTTTTGATTGGCAGCTTTGGTTCACTGCTATTCATGATGAAGGTGATGATGGTCTCAACACTTTGTAAGCAACTCTCATCACGTTATGACTACTCATTGCCATGTTACTTTCAAATTGTTGCTGTAGAGAATTCTCTGCAATTTCATGGTTATATTTGTGTGTATGTTTTCTGCCATTATCTCTGTCGAATTCAGGGTGTGTTTCAATCCTCTTCAGATGGGCATGTTTCTGAAAGGTCTCTGTACTTCCTATCTTGCTTGTTTGAGTTTCCTCTGTGGAGAAATTTGTAAAACAGAAAGGATCAAACACACACTAGATGGTTGTCACTCTGCCAAGCCAAAATTTTGACTCAGCAGCCCACATAGGTCTGCCGCTGTCACCCAGAAAAGTGTCACACTTCAAGCCAAATTTGCATCTCACAAGTCCTACACAACAAATCTGAAGTCTCCCTCTGGGCAGAGACAAAATTGTCCTCATGAGCAGGGTTCTTGTGCCTACTCCTTAAGAGTGGTAATCCAAGGATCCGTGATGGTATCATGTCATTGGGTTTTGCTCTTGGCTACAAAGGCCATGTTGGAATAGTTTGAGATGTCATGTTTTGGAGGCTGAAAATCCAGCCATCCCATCAGCTTAGATGCTTGTTGTACCTCTGGCTACCCAACTGCCCCAATTCATCAGGACGCAGACTGTCCAATTGCATGCATTTTGTACCAGGAGTTTTTATCACACAAAACACTGAAGTAATATTCCTTTGTTGCAAACTGCCTGCTCCTCAATACAGTTGCAGATCATGATCTGTTGTGAAAACATGCTGAAAGCACAACCCAAAAGCCTTATCAGAGTTGAGACTAACTAATAGTAAGTCTGTCTCTCAATAATCTTAACCTGCAAGACACAGAATTCATTGTGATTGTGTTCCTTGACAAGACAGATGTAGCGCCAGGAGTGAGTTTGTTAAACCCACTTATGGCATGTGGAGAAGCAAGACTTTTGCAATTGCAGAGCACAAGAACCAACAGAGAGCATAGAACTATTTCTGTTGGATCTTGTGCCCAGTTTGACTGAGTTGCAATTCATTTAGCAAATGACACATGCCCAAACCCAACTTGTGCAAGAGAAACTGTCAGTTGACTCAGTTACTTGTCTTGTTAACAGACCCAAAATTAGCAGTTCTGGCAAAGGCGAGAACAAGAAAATGTAGGGTGTGATCAAGATCTCACATATTTTCTCAGCCTCGCAGAAACTGGCAGGCCAGGTAAAAAAATTGTATTGATTTATTTGGCATACCACAGCATTTGTCAAGATCTTCAACACTACCCAAAAAGTGGTATTGGATGGAATTGAGCTTTTTTCTTCCATATTTCAAACAGTATAGAATCAAATTTCTAGCAAATCTTGACAATAAATACCCAGTGGGCCCAGTGGGCATTCATCAACTTTGCACAGGCACTAAGAATTTCCATAACAGCTTTGGAACAGTGTCTTTGCTTACCCTGCTGATAGCCTCTGACAAACCTGGTAGCAGCACAACATCATCAGCAGATTGTGGGTGTTGGAAGTTAGAACCTCTGCACTGCAGTAACCAGATTTGAGAGTTTGACAATTGGGTTGGGAAAGAAACACTGTTCTGAGTTTTCTTAGGAGTTAGGACCTCTGCACTGCACCTGACCAGATTCAGGGATTGGTCGATTGGGGTTGGCAAAGAAGATGCTACAAATGGAACCTCTTGACCATTTTCACCGAGTACCCAACACTTATAACAGCAATAGATGAATCTCCCAGTAAGTGATTTGTAATCATCAAGCTCAAACAAACCCCCTTCACAGTCCAGGAAAAAGCTGACTGAATCATGGAAACTGAAACCTTAAGACCCTAAAAACTTAGTGAATTCGCAGCTGCATACAGAAATCTACAGATTTTTTTGGTCAGAAGTTCCTTTCAACCTGTTTGTGAGTTGCTAAATCTTTTTATCAGATTGGACATGAAATTGAAGGCAACCCACATCAAATATATTAACTGTACCACAAAAGTTGGTGACAAGCTCTTGGCAGGGGTCCTAGAGAAAATATGGGACCCCTGCTCTTGGTGCCATCATAGCAGTATTCTCCTCAGTCTCCGTGAAAAACTTCACATCCCTCTCCTGCAACCCACCATCAGACACCATTGCTCTGTGCCTTAACTTTCTTCATACTTAAGCTGAAAAGAATTCAGAGATGACCTGATATACAACTTTAAACCCTAACCCTACCTTATGAATATTTCAGATCTGACAACAAAACAGCAACCAAATCAGCAAGCATGACAAAGAGGAACCTCAACCCTAAAGAAGAAAGAAACTGACACTGTAAAACCAAATTGACCAGAGTTTGGACGACAGCAACAGTCATTCACATGTTCAGCAACCACAAAAGCAACAACAATCTGGCAGTTATATTACCATGTTCTCGTTGAAGCTTAAGATGGATGCAACATTGCCACATCTATAGCAGTAATTCGGTGCTGACCATACCTGACAATGCAGACACACACCCATGTAAGCCTTGGCAAAAAAAACATAAGTCTTCACACAAAAATAAAATGGAACGGATAACAAGACAGCACTAGATATGGATTTTGCACCATTGACAAAGAGGGAACAGTTTGGTCAAACTTGTAAGAGGATTTTTTGGGCATCATGTTACCGTGACCAGTCCTTTGTCTGGAAACATGTACTTCAATCCCTCTTGTACAAGTTGGTGTGCTCGACAAACCAGCTCCAGGCGATTTATATGATTGAACTGCATCACGCATTAGCAATTGCTATCCAACATCATTCCTACTGAAAATCTGTGCACACTCGAGTAACTACAAAGAAAAAGAGACATTTTCTTTCACATGATACCATCCCAATTTAGTTGCATGCTCCAAGGCAAAACACTGTTTGGAGAGTGGCAAACAACCTGTGAGAGCAAGCTTTCACACAAAGGTGAAAAAACCATACTTCTGTCAAGAGCATCAATATTCTGTCACAGCAGGAAAGTTGGGCCTCATGAAGGACACATGTGAAGTGTTGCAACTAAATATTCATAAGAACTGAGAATTTCTCCATACTTCTACAATTAATCCAACCTGACAAAAAATTTAGAGAACCAATGTGATAATTAAGGTTATGGGTATTTCAGATCTGACAACAGAATCAGCAAGCAATGAAAAAAACACAAAAATCCCAAACCTTAAAAACAAAGAGAAAACAAGACCAAAAGCAACAACTGAGCAGTTTGTGAATGATGACAGAAGCTACAATCATAAAGCATGTCCAGGAACCTTCAACAGAAACAGGTCAGGTATTGACTATGGACCACCTACTGTAACATTACCCACTGACTTTATCAAAGCCTTTGAGTGATAATTTCAAAGATCCCAAAGGCACAAACACTAGACAGAAATCTTCTTTGCTAAGCAAAGCTCTCTGTTCTCATTTTCAAAAGAAAACTTTGAAGGGTAACTCTTTTTCTTCAGCAGACACAATTAAGCTCTCTGCCATTTGAACTACAAAGAACTCTTTGGAGCTACAAAGCCTTCAAGAACCTATAAAACTGAGATTATTGACTACTCCAAATTTTGCAGATGATGTTGAGCTCAGAAAATCATCAACCAAAACTTCTTCGAAGGATAAAATTATGAAGAAAAACAGCACAGGAATGAGACTTTGTAAGATGACCCAAAACATCAAACTCATACGAGAAGAGGTAGAAGTTAGCTAAAAAGACTTCAGAACCAGTACCCATTTCAGTCCTTACAAAATTGGACTCACCCACCAAGAGGAACAATGATCTAACAGGAAGCCTAACCAGGTGGACCAAAATGCAGCATTTGCTACCTCTGATCTCATCCTGATTCTTCAAACAAAGATGTTTGAAGTTTGAAGTGCTTCAAGAGCTAGATGACATCAACTTTGGGAAGCAATTAATGCATTCTAGGACAGCAAAAACATTTATATCCTTGGATTGAATTTTTTGGGCTGTTTGCTGCTGATGTGCTGTTGACAGCACAAAGTGAAAAAAATCATTCAAGACACTTGCAGTGGTGGTAATTCCAAACAGAGGAAAGGAGAAATTGCTTGCCTCAGATGTTACACGAGCACCAAAAAGCCAGCCTGCCCCTCGAGGACTAACAGCCCATGTTTCAATGTCCTCAGGATCACTCCACATCAAATCACAGAAAGGTCCTTCATGTGGTATTTCACACTGCCTCTCTATGACTCTAATCTGCACACTCATAAGCAGCTCTCAAAAACAATTAGAATAAATTCCAAAACTCATAAGGGGTTGTTGACAAATCTCCAAAACCTTTTACAACAGTGCTAAGCCATTAAAACATGTCAGCATTGCACTGTTACCAACTGACACCATACTAAAATCTTTATCTGACAACCATGAAAGCTGAAAATGAACAAATGAAAATCAGCTATGTGGCATAAAAGGGCTTGCCTGGTCTACAGTGCGTATGTCTGGTGAGAGCCCTCCATGAACACACAATACCTGGCACCATGCTAAACAGGGCCTTTGTCAGACTCACTTGTGCCTCTGAATAGATATCACTTGTTCTGACTTCTAGAGAACAGGAACCCAATTGGACAATAATCTTGAGAAATGCACATGACTTGATGAAGGAGGAATCAAATCAATATCATACCCTCCCGTCTATGATAGCAGACAGTGTCAGGTAGTCAAACACATCAGTGCAGTAACGCCAGGCATTTGAATTCCCATACTTCCGTTGGCACTCATCATAAAAGCCATAGACCTGTGCCCCACACAAAACCCAGACAGCAGTTATAGACTTTTGAAGAGGGTGTTTGGCTTTCAGAACATGTTCACTTCCAGATTGAGAAATTCAAGCATTCCTATGAGAGAGAGAGAGAGAGAGAGAGAGAGAGTCAATAAAGGCATATACAGTATATACCTGAGTGATTTGTCTGCTTTCATGGTTCCCCCTCAACAGTGTCATGTGACCCGGATACCTGCACTTTCCACCCAACCCAACTGTTGAAAACTTGGAATCCTCTAGAGTATATGTGTCATCACTGTTGTTGGCAAGAGGTTTGCTAGCACACCTACCATACCCGTTACCTGTCATATCAACAGGGCTTACCTAGCTTTAAGCAGCAATAAGATTGTGAACACTTCAAGGCTATTGTATCCTCGATCGACAAAGTCTCCCTGCAGCCACCACAACACACACACACACAACACCTCCTCCAGTTACATCAATGTCCCTTTCCACATCTTACAACACAAGCACATGCTACACCTAAAATGTCACCATTTGGAGACAGGAGAAAAAATCAGAACTGCCTGAGTAAACAGTTGGAAGCATGGCCCTAATAACAGGATTATCAAACACAGTCTAAATTCCTCATAGATCTTAAACAAGTGCAGGTGAGAAGCTGAGCTGATTTTCTTGCTTTTTCTGCCATATAGAGGAGACCCATGAAGACCATGGCAGGGATTATGGAAGTGTTGGCTAACCATAAAAATGTAGTTTGTACTGGGAACATGACCACCCGTCTGAAAAAGCTTCATCAAGTCATGAAACTGGCCATGAATATCACCACATACAGTAACAGGGCTGTTCACTGGCTGTACATTGGACTCTTCAACCAGAATCTCTTTCACCTGCCCAAACAAACCAACAAACAAACAAAAGCCTCCATGTTACTACCACAGGTGTGTATAGAGTATAGACCCAACAAACAACAGAAACAAGTTGGGATCGAAACTCTGATCACAGTCCACCCGCCCATTTGGATCTCTGCTACAGGTCTAAAGTTGGCAAGATAAAAGTTGCAACTCTCTGAAACACAGATGGTTTTTGAGCTAATGTCAAAAGGGGCAGGGGCAAGGGGGAGTTGTCCAGGCAAAGTTTTTTCCATAACAAAAACATCAGAACCACAATAATCCTGGGAGAGGAAACAGTTCCTGTCCTGAAATTTGACCTAATTGAAAAAGCTGGTAAGAAATTCTTGAAACAAAACTTTTGACCTAATCTCAAGATAGAAAGAATCACTGGATGCAGAAGTTACCCACAGTGAAAAAACTTGAGCTCTTGAAAGTATGTTTTGAATCCATGAAAGTGAAGGCACATGACAGAACTAGAAGACGAAGAAAAAGAAGAAGAAGAAAAGCTTACATATTCACACAGCTGCTTGAGCTCATCCTCTAGCAAATGGTTCCCTCCCTTCACTTTCTCAAGCCACTGATCCAACTCCATGGTTTCTCTTGCTTCAGCCTCTGGCCTGCTTCTCTTTCCCTTCTACTTATTCCTGTGGGTGTGTGTGTGTACAGATGTTTTCTTTCTTTTGCTCCCCAAAAAGAAGAAGAAGACCACCAACTACACCCAACAAAAACACCACCCACCTCCCCCACCACACTCTCCCAAAACTTCAACTTGACAAAGAGAGAGCAGGCTCACAAGCCCCTAAGGGGAGGGGAAAAAAGAGCACCCAAAACCTCACATTTGACTCAATCTCCAACTGTAACAGCACAAACCCAACAACAAAAAGAGCAGCAGTAGGAGCAAAACAAAAAGCTTACTCAATCAACAGATAGGCAGACAGACAAACGAAAGGGACCCACTTCTCTGGAACCAAAAGTCGAACCTTTCAATCTGGACCCACACTAGCCTACTTACACTTCTCCTCCCTTTCTTTCTTTCTTTCGTTCTTTCTTCCTTTCTGTTCACAATTGAGAAAGAGTTTTTTCTTTTCTGCCCACGTGACCCAGCAGCGCCCACCACTGCACGCACCATCCCCAAAAGAATCCCCTTCCCAAGTGACTTGGTATGAACCAGTGCTTGGGTGGGTCTCAGAAAAGAGGTGAGAACCGGTTGGGGTCTCAATCCGGTTCTCTCCTTGGATACTTCAGAGGGTCTCCTTAAGACGGTGATACCCTTTTTGAAACCCTTTCAGAGGGCCTCCCCTGGGCTGAGAATCGCTCATTTCAAATCTTTGCATTTTTTTTAATTTGATACCCTGCCTGTCAGGGTATTAAAAATCATCCGTGTCAGAGTGTTAGGTGTCAATAGTCAGTAGATTAGTGGTAGGTACTTGGTAGGGTTAGAAATTTTTTCTTTTACATCAGGGTTACCTTAAACAGGTGCTGCAGACCCAAAGGCCCCCCTAACCACTCTTTTTTTCTCTCCTCTCACTCTCCTTATAAATAAGGAGAGTGTTTATTGTTCGTTAACCTTAGTGTTAATTTGTTTTTGCTTTGCTCGTGTAATGTGTTTTTATTTTGTGCGATTACTATGTTGTTGCATTGCTCCTTGCTACCCTCTCTTGGTGCTTGTTATTGTTTCCTTCTACACTTGTTGGTAGTCATCATCGCCCCCTTGTTGCATTATGTTGGTAGTAATCATCATCCTTTTTCTAAGTTTTGTTGGTGTTTATCTTCGCTACCTTGTTGGGTTTTGTTGGTGTTTATCGTCACTACCTTGTTGGGTTTCGTTGATGTTCATCGTCATCCTCTTGCTACAATTTATTGGTGCTCATCGTTGTCACCTTATTCTATTTTGTTGGTGTTTGTTGTCATCGGTTTGTTGTGTTCTATCAATGTTCGTCGAATCTCCTTCGTCATGTTATGTTGATGCTTGTCATGGCCCCTTACTATGCTTTGTTGGTGCTCTTTGTTGCTATTTTATTACGTTCTATTGGTGCTCATTGTCATTACCTTAGTATGTTTTGTTGGTGCTCATTAGGAGGCCCCCCTTATTACATTATGTTGATGCTTGTCATGGCCCCCTTGTTGCGCTATGTTAGTGTTCATTATTGTTGCCTTACTATGTTTTATTAGTGTTCATCATCATGTCTTGTTACACTTGTTGGTGCTCATCATCACCACCTTCTTGCGCTCTGTTGGTGCTTGTTGTCATCACCTTCCTACATTTTGTTAATGTTCATTGGGCCCCCTTTGTTATGTTCTATTGGTGCTTGTTGCACCCCTGGGGCCCCTTTATTACACTCTATTATTGTTCATTGGCCCTTTTTATTGTGTTTTATTGATGCTTGTCTTGGCCCCCTTATGTGCTTTGTTGGTGCTCATTCTCATCCTTTTGCTACACTTTATTAGTGTTCATTGACGTTCCTTTGCAATGTTTTGTTGGTGTTCGTTGACACCCCCTTGTTGCACTTTATTGGTGTTCGTTGGTGCCCACTTGTTGTGCTTTGTTAGTACTTGGTATCTCTCTGACCTTTCTTGTTCATCAAAATTCTTTTGTTATGTTTTGTTATTATTCATCAATGCCCTCTTATTATGTTTTATTGGTGCTACTTTTTGGGATTCCATGTTGGTATTTTCTCCTTACATTTTTTTTGCAAGTGTGTAGGTTTAGAAATTGAAGCTTCTTCCAGAACACATTTTCCAACATTCACAAATAACAAGGTTTTTTTTTTTCCTAGAGTTTATTTGAACTATTTTTTCCTTTTTTTTTTTGGAATTTGTCAAAACTATAAGTAATTGATTTAGTGTGTACGTTTTTGTGTGCAAAACCAGAAATATAATTGCACAAAATTTTCACATTAAACATTTTTTACCCTTTACTTCAATAATTCACATTAAATCTTGTAAATGTTTTTAATTTAAAGCATTGCTTGGGATTTCCCTTTGTATTTTCAACAATGTACCAGCTAGGCTATACTAGGATCTTCTAATTGCAAACTTTTTTTTTTTTGTTTTTTTTTTTTTTTTTGTGTTTTAGATTTGAAAAACTCCACGATGGTGCTCAATGCCACTCCATTGTTGTGTCCTTTCACTGTAGTGTTAGACATTTTCACGTTGAAGAAAAACATTGCCAAAACGCACTATAACAATGCCAGGCTCAATGTCCCAAACAATGCACCCCTGGTGGTCTACCAGGTAGCCTTGGCCGAGCATTAGCTAATCATGGGCCTCAAGACCAACAACTCACCTACTGACGCGTGGCTATCCAAGATGGAAGCAACCATTGAAAACATTGCATCTCTCACGGTCGATGGCAACCTTGTGATCAACCAGCTGATAGAGCGCAAAGTGGCTACGACTATCATAGCCAAGGTTGCGTATGCGGAAAAGCCCAAATGGACCACGGTGATGGCCAAGAACGTGTGCCAGCTGGTCAGTCGAGCTGCAGAAACCCTAGTCGACATGCCCAAATAAAAGGAACGCAGTTCAACCTGTGCCTCACGAACTTCGAGGCCAAAGAGGGTGAGACCAAAAAGGAGCTAGTGCAACAACTCAACACAGAGCTCTTGCAGGGCCAAATGAAACTACGAGTCAAGGTCGTCGCCACCACACAATAGTGGCCTGCGACTTCGCAGGCCTCCACTTCGGTGGTGCGCATGCGCCCTGACATAGAGCTGCTCAAGTTTGCAACAAACGAAAACCACCAGGTCGCACTACAAGGGCGCAAGGGCGTAGCGAAGACCAAGTTGGGCCTAGATGAAAACCTCATGCCCACACAACATGCGCGTAAGTCAAAGCCATGGCTATTGTTCGAAGAGGCCAAGGTGACAGGTAAGTGCACTTTTTAGCGCGCAGCCGAACTGTCGCAACCCCACTTTGGCCAAGTGTGGGGGTGAAGCCCAACACTTGGAAAAGTTGGAGGTTTGGAGCCTCCGAGACTCCCGAATGTTTAGAGCTCAACAGCAAGGCCCAAAACACCTCGCATTGGGGTGTTCTTGATGTCATTGGAAAGGTCTTGAAACGTAGATATCGAAAATGGCCTCGCATTGGTCATTCGGACATCTGCAGCCCAAGTTATGGGCAAAAGAAGGGCCGGGAGTCAAATTGGCAGTTTGACTCCCGACCACTAA
>Ga0116231_10001125_pt1 | contig 53329 bp, 40 predicted proteins | sample S1TSphgellanicum_2_FD_89695 | JGI IMG/M metagenome (GOLD analysis project Ga0116231, IMG submission 89695) | Host-associated microbial communities from peat moss isolated from Minnesota, USA - S1T2_Fd - Sphagnum magellanicum MG | ecosystem: Host-associated > Plants > Peat moss > Unclassified...
AAAAATTTTTAAAAACCTTTAAAATTTTACCAAAATTTTAAATTTTTTTAAACATATATATTTTTACAATACTTTTTTTTTTTTTTTTAAATTATATTTACCCTTGACTAGTTAATATATTAAAATTGATGTACCCATCCAAAAGCAATCATGACTACATAGATAAATTGGTTATTGAAAATCTCTTTGAATAAATTGGGTCAAACTTTAAGGAAAAAAGTGGGAAGGGCCTACATTTAAACCTCCATTAAAGGACTTGGAGATCATTCTTTAATGAATTGTAGCAAGTAATTGCAACCAAATGAAACCTAGAATTATTTTGGATCAAAATAATAAACATCTTCTAACTAGTTGTCTAACACATAAATTGTTACAAATACTCACCAACACAAATACATGTTATGCAATGACACATGGTAGCGATTTGTAATATTGAAGGTAATCTATCACATTTCATTATTGGTTGGTCTAGTGAATAGTACTAGACCAGTTAAACTTTCATATTCGCCTAATTATGTTGAACTTGTCACACCAATCTATATTGCATAATGTAACATATTGTACTAACATAACATGTACAATCATATAGTAACCTAATGGCATAGTTCTTGACATTTAAAGACAATCACAATGGCACATAATGATAGCTTAAAATTGGGACTTATCAACCTCCATTGTATGAACTTATTTGCTAAACTATGAGTATTCCTATTGAGATCAAATGTTTGAAGCCTATGTATTTGCATTGATTGACATGTTGATCTTATTTTACTTGATAAAAAAAATCAAAAACAAAACAATGAAAGTTTTATAATCTTTCTTCAACCCTCCAAATGTCCATATTCACTAAACACACAAATACTTTAATGAGTTGAAAGTGAATGGTCACTAAGTTGGGGATCTCCTATGATTAAAACTGAGCCTAACATGACAAACACTAAATCAAAAGTTATCTTTTGCAACTTGATTTATGACTAAATTGTTGGTCATGGAAGTCATGCATGACTACATGACTATGTAATCAAATAAGACATGTCATTGACAACATCTAGTGTTGTTGTGGCCTAGTTGCAAAACAATATATGACTGTGATTTTTGTGATTGTTAAATCATGGAGGTCATTAATGTTTGATGGGATACATAAATTATGGCCATTGGATATAATTTATTAAATATAAATAAATATGTTCTCCACCCATGCCATGTAGACATGTGGCTAGGTTGCCACATGGTATAAAGGTTAAAAATTCAACCTGTATGTTAGAAATGTAAGCCCTAGCCTACCTAGGAATGTAGGCTAACTTAACTAGCAAGCTAAGCTAGTTAGGCTCATTCACTAAATTGCAAGTGAGAGGATTTGAGCCCCTCACCTCCATATTGAGGGAAGAAGTCTTTAAGCCCCATTTAACCATTGCACCACATGATTTTTACACAACCAAAATTGTCACCATATTGTTATAAACATTTTTTTCTAATCTACTTTATAAGTAACCTAACCTAGCTACCCTAGTTAGGTACCTAAGTACTTACCTAACACTTAGAACCTACTTAGTAACCTAGTAGGTATCTAGCTTGGTAGGTAATAAGTAAGTAGTACCTAGAAGTAATAGTAGGTAGGTAGGTAGGTAGGTAGTAATAAGTAGTAGGTAGTTAAGTAAGTATGTACTACCTATCTAGTAGGTAGGTAAGTAGGTAGATAGGTGCATAGTAGGTACATATGTATTGCTTATACAATAGGTAGGTAAGGAGGTACATATTACCTACTTAATAGATAGGTAAGTAGGTAGGTGCTTAGAAGTAGGTAGTACGTAGGTACACACACATGTACATACATATTACCTAGTAGGTAGCTAAGTAGCTAGTAGTAAGTAGTAGGTAATTAGGTAGGTATGTACTACCTATATCTAGTAAATAAGTAGGTAGGTACGTATGTATTACATAATAGATAGGTAGATAATAGGTAGTAATAGCCCATAGGTACTTTAGCTACTTAATAGGTAGCTAGCACATAATTAAATTACTAACATAGGTAGGTTATTAATGTATGTAGGCTAGTCATATAGTCATAATGCAATTGCAATGTAGTCACAAATTTGAGTAAAAGTATATGACTAAGGACATATGACTACATGACTAGATTAGGACATTAGTCGCAAATGTCCAAATCATGGAAAACATGTTTTGGCATTGTGAAATCTAATAGGTACTACATATTTAGCTAAGAATTTGAACCCAACATAAATTTTTTTTTTGATTATGTAACCAACCCTTCTTCATGGTAAGCTCATGGATGTTGGTTCATTTTGGTCATTTAAAAGCAACTCTGGACTGATCCATTTATTTAATTCCTTCACTTTTGGTAAAAAATATTTATAATGCTTAAATTCTAATGGGAGGCAAAAAGTGATGCAAATTTCTAGAAGGGACAAAAAACTTCATACATGAAACATGATTGGCAAGTACCTATCTTGACATACATATGGCTTGTCCCTACCAAAATTTTAATGTCTAGTGTTATTAATTATGTTGAACCAATATGATGCGAGTTATGGTTATAAGGTGCAAATGATGTTTTTCTTGCAAAAATGTGAATCAAAATGTGGGAGTATATTATTTGACACTATTAAATTGAAATGTAGGTATGAGTTTAAAAATTGACAATTTTACCTTCAACCAAACATCAATCTATAGAAGTATTCCACACTGAGTTTGGATGAAGATCATTTTTGGAACATTTGGAGTTGGTGAATTGGCAAAGTCCAACATCATTAAAAGGTAAGCAAGAAGGTTAAAATGAGATGTAATATATTTTGCAAAGATTTTCAACAAAAAAGTTCATGGATTAAAATTACTAATTGTCTTAAATAAATTTAATATTATATATTAGTCCACAACTTGGGCTTTGCATTACTTCATAATACTATTGACAATGAAACAATGAAAAAAATGAATTAGATTTAGATTTAATTGAATTGAAGTCAAATTTAATTGAAGAAAAATCATATGCAAATTGGTGTAGAAGGTATTGAAAATCTACTCCTCACTTCATTGTTTACGATTATGTTGTTGAAAAAAAAAAAGTTTTGAAAAAACAAAGATATGGAAAAAAACTTTTATATTCCATTTTAAATAGATTTTATATTGGTCATAATTTATTTTTTCAAGATGAGACTTATTAACCCTATAATTATTCCCCCTATATCAACTTTAATTCCAACAACATGGCTAGAATTAATTGGTTGGTTTCTTTCTAATAGTCTAATTGTTTGGATTTTAAGTTTCACCTTGAAAAGAGGTAAAATCTTTGTTGGTAGATCCAAGGAAATTTTTGGTTCACTTAACTTTGATCATGATGATCTATTAAAATGAATAGTTTATAGGAAGGAGAAAATGTTCAATATGGGATCTTGCTATTGAGGAAGGTTCTTTGTTTTTCTTATTTGTTTTGGCATGTTGATGTATTTCAAATTGTGGGGTATGTCCTCATTCCATTCTTGGTATTTTTCAAAATTCCTCAATGGATACGATCCATTGAAGTGAAATATTTCATTATGTTTAGAACTGCAATGCAAAAGTTATTGAATTTTGAATATTTTCATAATTGAAAGTTCAATTATAATCATAAATTGAAATTATATGGAAATTGTAAGTAAACCATCTTGGTATCTTGGAAAACCTTCCATGAATATAGAGGTTCACCAAGCTGGTTTCATTATTTTTAGATTTGTGCTACAAGAGTCATGGAATTTTGAGTAAGAATATATGTTAGAATATGTGTTCAATGACATAGGCCACATTAATAATTTATTATGAAAACCAATTTTGGATTGCATGGTGCAAGATAAAAGGTTTTTTCATGTTTCCACCTTTAGTAGGAAAGAACTAAGCCCATTCAACCTAGTTTTTCAATCATATGATTTAATAGTCTAACATTGAAAAGGAAATACAAGTCACTCTAACCATATCACAAGATTCAAATTTGCATTTGAACTTCAAAATCAATAGTGCTACAAATTGGATTGGAGATTGGGGGATTTAGAATCAACAATCATCAACAACATCCTTATACATTTCATGTCATTTACATCATGTTCTAGTAGAATATGTGGAAAGATAAATAGTATATTAGTTTTTACATTCTATGAAAACACACAATTTATAGACATCATAAGATGCATTTTTGGATGTCATTCCCAAAACATAAGTTCTTGAGCTTTAGGTGACTATATGGGTCAAATCATGCTAAAAGGAACTGATGGTGACATCCTAAATCATGTTGTGATAATGTAAAAACATTGTGTTTAAATAATGTTTAAGTGCAATGTTTTACATTGTTTCATTGTGCCTTATAAGCATGAAAACTATTGGATATGGATTTCAAAATGTGATGAAAAATATTTTTAATTTTTTGAATGACTTTGAAACTTATCTTGATGTTAGATTGATATATTATAGAGTTGGGTGTATAAATATAACACAAAATTCTCTAAGATTGACTTACTTTTTGAAATTTGCAAACAAGTTAATTAAGCACCAATTATGATAACATTGACTCCTTTTAACATGATTTGAACCTTATGCATTAATTTGTCTATATAGAATTTTATTCTTTAATTCAATAATTTATGTTCAGATAGTAACACATGACAAGTATATGTCTCCTTTATTTAAGTTTTTCAATCATGATCATCAATAATCATCCATTAGTGTTCTATGTGATTAGGAGATTCTTTTCATGGTGAACTAAAACTTGACATGAACATTATTAGAAAAACTAATATTTTACATGATGGTGCCACTAAAATTTTCAATGTAGATGGAGATTCAAAAAGAAGGAACCCATAAACAAATATTGGTTTAATCTACGGTAAGATTTGTTGAAAAGAATATGAAAATGGTGAAAGAAAGGGACCTTTCACAAAAGACTTTTTATGGTTCAAGAATGATACAAAAGAAGACTTCTTGAATGATATTAACAACTTTTGGGTTGACAAAGATCTCATTTGCATAAGAATTGAAAAAAAATGCAAATATTATTCCAATTTGTCATTTTGGTGGTTCCAAAATCCATAGATATTGCCTTGCACTAACTAAAGAGAGGAATTGGAAAACATTTGAAGGCAAAAGTGCAACTCTTAATCTTCGAATTTTCAAGATTTGGAAATCTTTCAAACTTACAAAATTTAAGATCAATTTTTTGTGCACAAGATGCTTCATTAATGGTTATGGGTTTTGGTTGGTTAGATCATTTTGGTTGATTTTCATTACTAGTTTTTTCTTTATGTGGATGGTTAATGGCCTCTGAAGTTTAGGTGTTGCAACTTGCAACCCCTTTTGGAAGTTGTAAGACTGTGTTTTTCATGAAAGGTCACCCAACCATCCACCAATACAACTTTAATTTGTCTAATTCCAAAGACAAAAATGCAAATCTTGTAGTGGTTTAGGGGGGACAACTATTCATTCTATCAAAATGGATTACGGTGGTTAAAATCTATTTTGAATGGAATGGAACAATGTCTTTGTTGATTGTTGTGTCCTTTTGCATTTTAGTTTCATATGAGAATGAATCAGTGTCTCAACTTCAAAAACATTTGCAAAATGTTTCTTTTCCTTGTCTTTGTGGAGATAAAGAGGATTTACTACATGCTACACATTGCATCATATCATTATTACCGTATCCTAAAATACATTTATGTCAAGGCTATTTTAACATGTTATGTCATTGACATATGAACATGTGTTGTTTGGTTAAGCTTCATGTGGATATGCTAACATTGTTCAAGAAATTGTTAACAAAGGAGTATATGTTAATGCAAAAAATGAACATGAAGAAATGCCTTTGCATTTAGCATGTGGAAATAATCGTGATGGAGTTGTTTTGATATTATTAATGGTACTTGATCTCCTTTTAACTTTTATTGACTCTTTTTAAATTTTGATTTTGAATATCATGAATTTGTACAATTTGTATGATTTTTTGCAATTATGTAAATATTATGTGAGAATTCTATGTATAAAATACAAGAGAGAAAAATGTGAAAACATGTATTGAGTTTGGTAATGACACAATGAAAATGTGTTTCAAACACAAAACAAGAATGAAAGTTGACCATAAAATTAAAGATTAATTTTCTAAAATATATTAAATAGACTATGATTTATGATGAAACATTTTTTTTGTTTTGATAATTTGACTAAATTTTATGCAACACATCATTACTATATAGCACCAACCATATGATATCAACCCACTTATATTTTTACAATCATGCTTAAAATGACATGGGTTTTTATCTTTCAAACAAAAAAAAAAACTTATACATATTAAACTTATCTATTGGGTGTAGTCATAGTAAAGGGAGCAAAAACATTTGTTGATTATAGTGAAAACATGTACTTGCACCACTTTGAAAAATAATCATTTATTGTATTTAATGACATAATTAACCATATTTTGCAATTGTGTTTGTTTATTATGAAGTTGAAATCCCATAAATTTGAAATCATTTGACCATGACATTGGAGTGTTTTTTCATGCACAAAACATTTATTGACATACTATTTTTTAATAGCCATAAAATTGAATGTGTTTTAAACTATTCAAATCTTCACTAAATGATTTCAAATTTATTGTGACCTTTGAGATAATTCATATGAAGGGCCACATGTGTTGATCCTTATATGTGCACACTTATTGAATCATGTATTGAATGTTGATAATTTTAATTTTGAATGTCCTTAACGATTATAATAGTTCAAAATTTGTGATCATGCTTAAAAACAAACTTGTTGTACATTTGATTATAATGTAAAGCTTGATGAAAAAATAAATAAAAATTTATAAAATGGGTCATATTTGGTTTCACTATCAGTATCCAATCTAAAAAATTATAGTTTTAACCAAAAATTATATTTAAAATACAATTTGATATTTAATAAACCAATACATGAAGGACACATATATAATATAGTCCTTGGTAGGGGATCCAACCTTGTTGTTATTGATTCCTTTTATTGTGACTACATCTTATTTGTCAAATTATTTAAACAAAATGTCACAAAAAATAAAACAACTTGAGGATTCAATAATACAAAAGAAGATTGATTAAATAATGGTTGAAAAGGTATACTTGTGAATGATTTTTTTTTGAAATTCTTTTCTAGGCCTATTACTCTTTTAGGTTTTCCATCCTTTTTTTTTTCTAATATGCATTTTGTGACTAGTGGGTTTGTGGAACATGATTTGTTCCTTTGCCCCTTAGTGACCCACTTTGGGTTTTGCTCTTTAGGCTCAAATTTTTGTCCTTTTCCTTTGTTCCTTCTCTTGCCATTTTGTTGGTTGTTTTATTTTATGAAGTTTTCTAGGTTTCGCACATAATCACGAAGGGCACAAAAAGGCAAGTTTAAAATGCATGAGATGAAGCTCTTTGGGGGTATTTTTCATCTCCCATTGTCTATGGGTTGTGTTTCAAAAACAAAACATAACTTACAACCCACTTATAATTTATATGTAATATATTAGTACTTTTAGCCTACAAATCCACCATGTTAGGTCAAGCAATACTTACATTGGTACCTTAATGTTCCTTGAATCAAGCCTTTTAAATAAATATAAAAATAAAATAAATAATAAATAAAGGAAAAACATTTGGCAAGGGAAGAAGAGAAGGAAAAAAAAAGACCAAAGTCCAAACAGAAGACCACACTTGAAAGTGTAGAACACACAGTGGGGAGCCCTAAGAGGAGAAAACACAAAACCTAGGACCTAAACCCATCACTAGTAGCACGAAGCAAATTGTGCAAAGCGATGGACGAAAAACTTGGAAGGACACCAAGCCTAGAAAAGGCTTTTCTTGCTACCACAATTACTTAATGTTAGAGAATACTAACATCCTTTGCCTATAAAATGAACATAAAATCGAAATAGGAGGACCTCTAGAGCCTTTTGTTGATCATGCCATGTTGGCACATTGATGAAGAAGTTGTCCACTTGTTAATGTAAACATCCACATATTTCTACTATTAAAGGGATGAAATCATCCTTAGGGATATGACATAATTTTTGCTAGAATTGCAATTGTCATAACCACTCCCTAGGAAGAAGCAATTCATGAAACAAAATCTACATGATTTGGGTTAATAATGATTAAATTTGCCAAAGTGCAAGTATCATATATCGTAAGCACAATATTCACTTGTTGTCATGATGATTAAAAAGATGGCATTTGAAGAACATGTGTTTGTTTGTGCAAAAATGGAACTCGACATCTTTAACAATGGAGGCAAAAGAATCTTGAATTGCATCATGTGTGGCAATGCGTTCTCCCCCATGAGCACAACAAAATAAATGTATCCATGTTGGATTTATGGCCTAGCTGCATATGCATCGAGAAAGCCCAAGAGTCGTGGGATGAAGGAGGCCCAATTTGGTGCATAATGTTGAAGAGAAAATGTCAAAGGCCATCCTAAAAGATGGGATGACTAGGTGGGTAGAAAGCCAAGCACCCAAGTTTGGGCCTTCATAAGATCTCAACTGAACGTGTTGACAATCTAAAGACAACTCAAAGATGATGTTGGAAAATGAATGTTTGTGCATGTTTTTTGAGATGCTTTCTTAAACACTATAAAAAATAACGACTTTTCAGAAGGTTAATTTGATTAAAGTGTTCACATTAACCAAAGGGTATGTCCATTTTGACTAAAAAATTGGGGCATGAAAAACACTTGTTACATTTGACCAATACATTTGACTAAAATGACCTTTTTGACAATCTGAAGACAATTTTGAGATGATGTTGGAAAATGAATGTTCATGCATATGTTTAAAGATGTTTTCTTGAAGACAATCTATTCTTCTTTCTAATAGTTGTTCAAATGGTGGGATGGAAGCTTGAATAGTTAGAGGTAAAAGGTCACAAGCCCACCTAAAGTGAGCTTGGAATGGAAGTGGACCTAAATTGTTGGCCCCTGTAGCCCCCAATAAAAATGAACGATCGTCCTAAAAAAATATGTATGTGATGATTGGAGCGACAAGCCCCTAAGCTTCCCAAGTACATTGCTAGGGCAATAACCTTTGTAGAGTCAAGACCTATTCCACCTTCGAAGATGGGAAGAAAGATTTGTTGATGAACTAAAAGAGTTTCTGAACACTTCAAAATATCTAACCAAAGAGTCATTCAAATATGTAAATGAGGATTGAAACAAGGAGACTAGCTAACATTAAAAAACTGAAAGCGAAGAGAAAGAAAGAAAGAAAGAAGAAAATAATAAAACCTTGGCACGAAACAATGAGTGAGAATCCTAAATGCCATTTACAACACTGCCCAATCAAATATTATTGATTACCTGATTATAGAGGTTATGTATATTAAACCAAGACTATGTTAAATTTGGACTCAAGGACACCCTGACATAATGGGGAGAGATATTTATAACATTCCCAAAAATAATGGGGATTTTACCATGGTACATGTGTACGTGTTGGTCCTTGTTCCTACCTCTGGATCAGGATGAGAGGTGTTTATTTTCTGGAAAGAAATCGAGGACGCAACGAACGAGGACCATCAAGCTGTGCTGCGAGGGCACAAGGGCCTAGTAGGGACCAAGTTGGGCTTGGATGAGGACCTCACGCCCACACAATAGGCATGCAAGTTAAAGCTATGGTCGTTATTCAAAGAGGCCAAGGTGGTAGGCAAACGCGCATTTTGGCATGCGGCCGAATTTTTTGTCAATAACACTTAGATTTGCCCGCCCTCCTCTATCTAAGGGCGCGGGGACCAGAGAGACCTATGCGTGGTATTATGGAACATGCACGAGGGTGGTGTAAATAAACTGGAAACGAGCATGCAAATACTACAGTTGTTTCAGGGTGCTGACCTCGTCTTATTAATCGAAACTTGACACTTCCCAGGCTAACATTTGCCACATGTTGAAGGGTTTGACTCACTTGCGGTAGCACGCACTATGCAGCTAGGAAATATAAAAGCGATAAAACATAACGAGAGGGTTGCTGTTTACTTTCGTAGGCACTTAGGCCAAACTTGTCACAGTGGAAGGAAGGAAGTCACAATTCTTATCTATCGTTAGGGGTCAGTAGGGGTGTTGCCCCTGACTTGTTTGTCTGCGTGGTGTACGCTGCCCTTATTGGCTCCAAACATGAAAACGAATCCATGTTCCAAAACCTGGTAATAGATATTGCTAGAGTTCAAACTTTAGGGGGCATAGTACTATTGGGAGGGGATTTTAATGCACATACTGCAGCACTACCAGATACCATTGACATTAACGACCTTTGTGAACTATTACAGGCGCCTGAGCTTGTTGAATATGAGTAACCAAATGTTGTGGCTACATGACAAAACGGTGACGTTAGTGTTGGCGGTTGTAGTCGCGAACTCCTGGACTGATGTTGTGACACTGGGTTGCTCATCTTTAATGGCCAGACACCTGGCGACGAATCAGGGGAGTTCATTTGTTTGGCAAATGGGGGGCACAACATTGTCGATTATATTGTTGGGTCACTTGCAGTTTGGTAAGCTCCTACACACCTCGAGGTGATAGTAGATGACACCCGTTACCATGCGATGGGGGGAGAGTTTGACCACAGGCCGTTGCACCTACGGTTGAACACGATTGTAGCTTTGTTGAACCGCAACATACGGTAGTAACAAATTTTTTTTTGCCTAGGTTCAATTATGATAAATCAAATGTTGAAAAGTACCAGCTTGCCCTAACAGTGAGTTTTGGAAACATGTGGGTTGTTGACTTGATTGGGCATCTGGGGGCAGATGAGTTAGCTGACTATTATAGCAGTGCGTGGGTGCTGTAGCAAAGTCTATTTTTGGTAACAAGCTTTCGGGAGGGAGTTGTAGAAAGAAACACTGCCATAAACCCTGGTTTGACGTTGATTACCGTATAGCAAAACGTGAATTAAGTTTTGGTTGAAAGCCAACTTTGACTCACACGTCGCTAAACATCAAGAAAGTAAACTCAAAAATTTATTCAAAAGGAAAAGACTTTTTTGGGAAACTGTAAGACCTCAACATATATGTGCACTTGCTAAGGTGGATGCGCTTTCGTTCTGGAAAAAGTATCGGCCAAGGGCACCCATTGTGGACAAGATCAGTGTAGCTATGCTTTTAGAAGGCTTCTGCACGCTAGTTGGCTAGTCTTCACCACCCATATGGCTGCGAACTGATCATTAAGCTCAGGTGACCGAACCTCCACCTAGCCACACCTTGAACATAGATATCACACTTGTTGAGTTGCTTCAGGCGTTGAAAAAGTTACAAAGGAACAAGGCAGCCGGTTTCGATGGTGTGAAAGCTGAATTCATTTTGGATGCGGGAGAGTTACTACACATGCCACTATTGACAGCGTTCAATTACTTTCTAGCAGAAGGCTTTCAAGAAGCCCTTTCCACTAGGGTGGTCCACGCGCTCTTTAAAGGGGGCGATGTCTCCAAATTGGACAACTACAAGGGGATAACGGTTGGGCCTATCCTAGCAAAGTTGTTCATTATGATCCTTGACAAAAGGCTGAGCGAGTGGGCTGAACAACATGGGCTACGTGCCAAGGGTCAAGCTGGGTTTCGCAAAGATTACCGCACTACTGACCAACTCTTCATATTACGAATTCTGATAGAACAGAGTAAGGAAAAAAGAAGCCACTCTATTGTTGCTTTATGGACTTAAAAAAGGCGTTCGATACTGTGTCGCGTGAAATGTTGTGGCAAGTGTTGGCTGGCCTTGGGGTGGAGGGACACTTCTTGTGATGCCTATAAGTGATGTATGCCAAGGATACCGTACACATCAACCACCCAAGCGAGGGTGTCACCTCTAGCTTCAAGTGCCAGCAAGGTGTGAAACAAGGTTGTCCTCTCAGCCCCCTATTGTTTGGGCTATATTTGGATGCCCTAAAGGGGTGCTTAGATGGCAGAGAATGCGATGCACCGACCCTAACAGATGTGCACGTATGGTTGTTACTTTTTGCAAATGACCTTGCTCTAACATTGGAGTCAGAGGTGGGATTATAACAACAGTTAGACGCACTCCAGCAGTTATGTGCTAAACGTGGATTTATAGTGAACGTGAAAAAAACAAAAATCATGGTGTTCAATTCTGTTGACCCATGCCAAGAGTTTTTGTTTGAAGGTGACATTATTGAATGTGTGCAGACCTTCAAATATTTGGGGATCCTGCTTAAGACCACCCTGAATTTGGATAATGCAGTGGAACATTTAGCAGCTGCAAGTAGGCGCTCGCTATTCGCACTGAACCGCCGCTATGCGGAACTACGTATTATGGACGTTAAGTTACGCTGTGACCTTTTCAACACGTTGGTGCATTCCACAACAAGTTACACTTATGAGGTTTGGGTGGACTCCAAGAAAATAGAGGCTATTGAAGTAGTCTATCAAGGGTTCCTTAAATCCCTACTCGGGGTGCGAAAAACAACCAGCACGTCCATCGTGCTGGTAGAATTTGGCAAATTTTCCTTTGAACATTTTGCATGGGGACAAGCGTTGTTGTATTATAATCGTGTGAGCACGGTCATTAAAGACCGCATCTTAGGAAAGGCATGGGAAGCCCAACTCACTATGCTTGTTGCGGGAAAAAAATGTTGGGCTGGATCCGTGAAAAAATGGCTACTCTAGAATCAGCCCCAAGAGGTGGCAGGTTTTCTGCCTTTGGCTCAATCACCGTTGGAAATGACATTTTAGCTTGCAACGACCCGTGCGCTCTAGGCAGGGACTCCTCAACTGCCACTGGGAATAGTTCCTGGGTTAACGCACATACATCCGACCCATCTAACAAGGCTAGTGTAGCCGGTTGGTGGTAGATCTACGACAAGAGGCCCGATCAACCAAGAAGTTGGGGCCCCACCCCGTCTAGGTTTTTCCCCACACAATGTTGAATGTAAAAAGGGTGAAGGATAATATGCGATTAGCTTTCATTGAAAAGCTCTTTACCAACCGCGAGATTGGACCATCATGCAAACAAGATACTTGTGTTTCAAGGGTATGTCATACGAAAGTAAAAGCTACTTGTGTGAAATCAACTGTGTTCAGTTGCGGAAAGCTTTGGCCCGGTTTCGGTGTGGCAACATGTAGCTTGAAGCTGTGCTAGGTGCATGGAAGGGTGTGCCATACGCAGAGAGGCTTTGTCGACAGTACGACTTAGGAAAGGTTGAGGATGAAAAGCACTTGTTCCTTATCTGTCCAAATACACAGAAAGTTAGGGAACGATTTTGTTCGACCCTACCCCTCACCGACATGAGCACTCTTGTTGAACTCATGCAGACTACGAACACGGTCGCCTTGGCCAAATTTGTGACATGCTGCCAGTACCAGAGGACAATCTGCCCTCCATGATCGACCTTTTGTCTAATGGACTCTCTAGTCCCAAACGGAAGTAAAATTGTAAACAATAAATAGTAAACAGATTAGGATGAGAGGTGCTTGTTTTCTGGAAAAAAATCGTCAATTGATGAATAAAAAAAAGTGTGATTTTTGGGGTTTTCAATAGCCATAATTTGAAAATTAAAAAGTAGTATAATGTATCCAGTTTGCTATATTTGGTTCCAGTAGATCACCAACAATACATAATGATCATTGGCTTTTTTGACTTTCACCTAACTTGTAGAGCCAAATTTGGTTAAATTTTCTTTTGTCACTCTTTGACTCCATTACAAAAAGACCCACGAAAACTGTTCAGGGTTTTGTTGAAAAAAAGGTATACCTAATAATGAACATACAACCTGCAGAATGCAAAGCAAATATTTAGCAAAGTTCATTCTACAGCTTTTAAGTTATTGGGTCATGTATAAGATCATAAAAGGGAAAGAGAATTTATTCCCAACATTGCTATTATTTTCCTGAGGGGCATGTGTCAAAGTTACTCCCATAGGCCTCACACATTAAAGTATTTGCTCATCTCCGGGTTTTGATGAAACTTGGCCAGGGTTTCTCACCCTTTGATTTGGCCACTATAAGGATGACTTTATTGTGTCCATATAACAGTGGCAAAAGATGCGTGACCCCACGGTTTGAAAACAAAGAAGCTCAAAAACCCAAGTGGTTTGCAAGCCGTCATTTCCGATTCTGAGTATGAACATTTGAACCCTTAATGCTTTGCAGGTGGGTCCACCCACAACCAAACTTCCATCCTCATTTCATGTGATCAAAAGACCTTGCGAGAAGAGACAATTTTTAGTCTCATGTCGATTCCATTCAAAACGTGTAACTAAATGTAACTTCAAAGCTTGACAAATTGTATTGTGAGTTGACTTCAATAAACTGCCTCCTGAGTCCTTAACTAAAGCTGTAAATCTGGGTCGGCAACAGCATTTTTCTCTTTTGGCCAAAATATATATATTCTGTCAAATATTCCCTTTTTTTTTGAAAATCACAATAAAATCGAATTTTTTTCCTAATGAATCGCCATGTTTTTTACATATTGCTCCAGCAAGTAGCCAGGAAATAAAAGGATTTAAATAAATTTCTACTTTCATAGCTGGTCTATAGCCAAATGTGGCTACAACTCCTTGTGAACGATTGCTAGTGTGGCAAGATCACAAAATGCGGGAAAAAAGAAAACACTTGTCCACAATGTGTATATTTGGCCAATATTTGTCTCATTCTAATGAGTGCTTTTCTTTTCAAGTGGGTGAGGTTGCTGAAGTGGTGATCATTCATAAGATAATATAGCCAAATCTGGTTATAAGCAAAATATGATACCTAGTCAAAATATCTAATCAACTGGAACTTAAAGTTTTAACAAATTAAGCTGGCATTTTTGAGGCATTAACATTTTGACCACTTGAAAACCCCCCAAAAAAACTTTTGCTCCATTTCTTTAAAAAATTCACCAGCTGACAAAATTTCACCAGAAATAAAAGCCCTTTCAAGCATGTCTTCATTTCTGGGTCTCTGTCACACCCAAGAAAACCACTGGAAAAATGCCTAATCAAGTTTTGTGAAGGGCAGTTTGACATTTGCCCTTCTCCAAGCTCTAAAACAGCCAAGGGCCTATGAAGGGTGGTCAAATCCCAACAAGCATCCTTACTTACTGTTGCCTTTCCTCTGGGGATGGCTTCACTTACTTATCCATTGTGATTTGTTTGGCTTGTGGGTATCTCTGCATTGTGGGTACCACAACCTTGAGATTGTGGCAGACCTGCCTATGATCCTTTACATAGTCCAAAACCAGGTTAAATAACTATTGTGCCAAGTTCTAAAGAATGGAGAGCCTTGTTTCAGTTGGTAGACTTTTGTATGTTATATAGTCCTCCCTTTTTTTTTCTTATGGGGGGGCATGATATCAATCTTGGGAAGATTATTTGCCCAAGTATGGTTCCAAAAGAGTTGCACAATTTACTTGTGCAGTACTTCCAGAATTGGGTACATTTGTGAAATGGAAATTGGAGCTTGCTCCCTCCAGACTCAAGAGCAAACTTATTTACCCAGATGCAACCTATAAGTATGGGTTTTTCTTTTTGATTTTTTAGGGCACAGATTGGAAGAGTATCCATTGAATAAGGAGGAATTGTACATAGTATATCACAAAGAGGGGAGAGAGACTTCTTACTAACCCAAGAAAAAAGTCTAGCCCTACCTAAACTGCCCAATTTTAGGTTTTTTATACGTTCACCTAACACCTAGAAGATTCCTCCAAAATTTTGGGTTCAATTGGGGGGCGGGGGGGGGGTGGGGGGGAGGGGGATGAAAGGAGTCACTCAAAATGTGCCCAAAATGCCATCCTGTCAAAAGCTCTGAAGAATGTCATTGTGTTATTTCTAGCTTACATCAATAAGCTTTGAGGCCCAGCTGCCAAGCAAGTCTGCCATACTCAATAATAGCTTTTCAAACCAATTGTTGTAGCTAGATTCATGCCATCTTGTGGAATTGAACCTCACATCCTATTAATCCAAATGTGCCATATTGTAATCCCTCTAAGAAGGGACTAAAGTTTGTTGCCCAAGAAACTTTCTGTGCAAAAGGAAGCGTACTCAAGGTGAAAAGTTGCACTTATCCCATTATTGAGGGGGTGAACCAAAGGTGAGATCAACACTTGAGATCAAAAACATACATTGGTGATAAACTGGGTTTGAGACTTTTTTTTCCCCCTAAGTTGGTGGCAAAAGTTGACGGCGAAACAAGATTCAACCTTAGTTTTGATTTTGCTTTCATTTTTGTTGTCATTATAAATATTGTGCAATAAATGCCCCTTCATGAAAAAGTTGATGCTTTTCACCTTTCTTTATGAGAATATTGCTCCTCTTTGCTTTAAATTTGCTTTCTTTTGCAAATAAGCAATATTCAGGGGTAAAAACAATCTCAGAGTGTGGGAAGGGTCCAAAGACTGGGATAATCTGACCACTTGGAAAGATGCTTACATGGATGAAAATGATAATATCAAAACTTAAAAATAAAATAAAATTATTGTATATAAATTTAACATTACTAACAAGTGTGATGACAAATGACATAACTTATAGTCACAAGTTAAAGAATACACAAAAATCGATTGAAAACAAATGATTTAAAAACCTTTTGTTAAATGAAATAGTTATCAAAATGAATTTGACATAGAAATGAATGTCAAACATAACTAATTGAAATCAAAGATTTATTTATGTTTTTTTATTCGAAATCATGGCAATCTTGGCAAGTTGTTCATTTTTCCTTCATATGAATATATGAAATTGAAATTAAAAATTGGAATTTTGTTCGAATTTTAAGTTTAGGTTTTCATTTAAGATGTTTGAAAGTGAATATCTACTATGTTAGAAGGAAAGAATTTTATGAAGGATTTTCAAAAGGATTCATATAATGAAAAAGTTTTGATGGAAAAAAAAATGAAAACAACCTTATTAGCCACATTAAAAAAAGACTCATAATTTTTTAAAATGTGAACTTTTAAACTTTAAAAGTTTTCAAGAATCATTTACCATATATAAATGGGGTATTATGTACATTGTGTAAAAAAGTTGTACCTTACAATACAAGAAATCTAAAAAATATAATTTTTTTTTTTCTGGGTATGATTTGAAATTGTGATCAATTTTAACACAATGCACTAAATTTGCAAGTAATCTACTTGTCTTTTCAAAATTCATAATCATTCAACAATGATTAGGAAAAAATAATGTGATGTGTTGAGACAGCTTTAAATATTTTTTATGAAAATTGTCAAAAAGATTCATTCAAAAATCCATTTGCATGAAAAAATTAGTTTTGGGCAAAAGGATGTAATCCTTGTTTAAAGTAACTCCGTTTGGCTCTTTTTATTGTAATTGCACCCTAATGAGATATTTAGATTCATAGCATAAGACATCGATTCTAACATCTGGTCTTTACATTTTCAACTATTTTTAACACCTAACAAAATAATGGAATCATATCATGAATTATTGGTTTAAAAAGATATATTTTAGTAGAACTACAAACATGCAATTATGTAATGTTAGATGGTTTTGTAGATAACATAGATGGAACTTTCAAAAGTTAAATATACATTTTTTTCCCAAAACATTATTATGGACAAATTTCCACAATCCCCAAATTGGATTAAACACTAGAATAAAAAAATTCACATAATATATACCAAAAATTCCCAAGGCTTAAACAAAAAAAAAAGAAATCCAATGGAACAAAAAACAATTGGAGTACAAATTATCTATAACCCTTGTCATATCATTATAAGAATACAATTCCTAATCCAACATCTAGCTGTGCAACACATGCTATACATTGCACACAAGGTTTAATTCTTGACCATTTGAACCAATAGGTGTAACAACATGTGATCAAAAATAAATAATATTATTGAAATTTCATTTGGAGAACCATCTATATCTACTTTCTCCATTATTGAACAAAAGTTTCCAAATAAATCCTAATTTTCAAGAAGAAATTATTCATTACAAAAAAATGCATGGTACACATTATCAATTATTATCATCAAAACTTATCAAATGGACTATAATCATATAACCATTAAATATGTGCTGTTCAAAACTATGTTTTGAAAAAAAATTAGCATTATCAAAATCAAAAGAATTAATATACAATGGCACAAGATTTATTTGTGCACTTTTCAATAAAAAAACGAAAAAAAAAAATCCAATAAAAGATTGATGGTCGGAACCATCACAAAGGAGACTAAAAAGGAAGGCCAAGGAAAAGCCAAAAGATGCACAACCTGTAAGAATAAAAAAAAGGAACAGAATTAGTCACTCTCATGGTAAGAAGCTACATGAAAAACAATACATATGGTTATAACTTATAAACCAACCATAACGTCAATAAATTATTTTAATATTATTTTTTTGAAAATCTTAGAAAACATGCTCCTAACTTTTCCAACAACAATAATTATAAGTTTCAATGTAAACGTCAATCAAATCATGCGAATCAACGACATCACAAAACATGATAGAAAAAATACAATGTAAAATCAATCCTTTCTAAACCTATGAATGCATATTATGATTCACAAATAGATCACATATGAACTAATGGCCCAACATATCAATCTCATTTTGGATCAACACAAGGGTATTGGACAAATCTCAAACCAATAAAATTAACAAATCAATTTGTTTGACAATCCAATTATATAGATATATATATAAAAGAATTTAAACTTGTTATTTGCAATATAGCATGGCCCACACGTTCCCAACGCCTTGTTTTGTGTTTAGATTTGCTTCCCACCCATCTACCATATCCTAATAATTCCAAGATGACTAGTCAAGAAGATTCCAAGATGATAACAATAGAAGATAAAAAACAGAGGGCCACTCCCCCTTCCTTGCTTCTTCAATAAAAAAAGACCACCTACACGTGTTAGGCACGGGAAAGGGGCAAAATATGATGAAAACCTGCCAATCATCAATAAAACAAAACACCCAACAAGTCGGTATCTATCCCTGAATATATGGGGGACTATTTCATGCTACCCCACCAGTTGAACACAATCCTCAACACTAGGTATAGCTACTTATGTAGATACTATACTTCTGTTGTGATATTATTTGATGAATGAACATATTATTATGTTGAGTATCATGCTTTCGGACTCCAAAGAACCACCATCCCTCCCTCTTCCTCTAAGCTTGTTACCATAGCCTTAAGGTCAGCTTCCACATGGACAAATTGAATAATCAAATTTTCAATAAAAAATCAATTCTTTTTTTAGTTTTTGAAATGTTTATTTTTTCATGATATTTTCATTCAGTAGTGAAAGTATTCAAGTCATAGCCTCCAATAAAAAATTTATGGTAGTTTTCAACACCTCAACTTCATAATTTCAAAATAAATTCATTTGAATATTTAAAGGATAATTTAATGACCAAACCGAACTTATTGTAAAACTCAATTTTATGATGTGGTTGAAGTGATAATCATCCATCCATAATAAGATTTAGCCAAATTTGGCTATAAGCTGGATATAAGAGGAAAGAAGGATGTTAAATCAGCAATCGGTCTTTATTTGAGACAGTCCAAAAGTATAGTACATTTCTTTTTTCCTGACTGACCAATTGCCCGACCAAGATTTGTCTGGTGATAACAAAACACATCTTGGAGCTGCCCAGACACAAATTTTGTGTCTTATTATACACAGTTTGGGCATGCATCACAGGATCCAAAATTTATGTCTAGGTATCATCCATTTTTTTCTAGAAAAGGTGGATGGGGCCAACAACATCATCCATTTTGTTCTCAAAAAGATGGATGGGGCCAAGGACAGAGAAGGGGAAAAAAATGAAGCAGTCTGCGTTTAAGGACCCATTGCTGATTTAACATGGTCTGGAAAACAAACATTCTAAGCATCCTTCTATATTTTGGGCTACCCATTTGGACTGAGTAAGGAAATCTGAGAACTTGCATTGGAATTATTTTGAGGGGGAAAATCTGACAAATGTGGGTCGTTTGCCATTTTGAAAATGTTTTTTGGGAGTTGGAGGCAGATTATTCAGGTCAAAAAAATTGGGAAAACTCTCAAGACCAGAAAAAGAAAATGATCATTCACACTCCTCTCTTCATATTCAAAGGTCATGGTTGCTTTGTTATCAGAGTTGTATGGAAAGTTGAGGATATGTAATTTGTGCATGGATGAATCGTGGATGAATCGTCGTTGAATAGTGTCTCTGGGAATGGGGTGAATGGTTGAGGGGGACACGGGGATGAATTGTTGAATCATGTCTCTTCAAAAGTGGTGAACAGGACACAAGGCTATGGTCAGTTACAATTGGTAAATATTAAATATTTTCATCAATTTAATATTTTCGGTCACAAGCTACCTGCAGCCTAGGTAAATAGAGCTGTATATTGAAAATATCTAAGCTACAATGCCGCAAGGCCCCACTTCCATCTCCACCCTCCCAATATCCCGGACATACTAGAATAAGGTTCATTCGAAAGAGTCCAGGAACGGTTTCCCCGATCTTTCAAACAACTGGAAAAAAGATCTCACATCCACCCAAAGGAGCCTCAAAATCCAAATCACCAAAAGGCACCTACCCCTTATCAAACAAGGAGAACAAGGAAAGCACTTATGAGCTAACCCATCAAAAAACAGAAAGGGTATATCAATGTGTTTCCCATGCTTCTGTTGGTGGTGGGAAGGAGATCAATTGAGCTACTTATCTATGATTGAGTCACATAATGATCAATTTCCTGTGCTGCTTCGGTTGGCCCCCACAAAAGAAGTGTTCTTCTCCTCTTGTTGATTCTCTTCTTCTTGTTGTTCTCCATTGGGAGTGAGAGGTTGGTCCAATGAGCACTAGTGGTGGCACCTTTTCAACAAAAAAAATCCCATATTATCACGTTGTGCCCCCCCCATTCGTTTCTAGCTTCCTTAGATTTTTGTGCCTTTCTCATGCCATTTCATCCAGTAGCAGGGTGCTGTTTCATCCACCATCAGGGTGCCATATTTGTTTGGTATCTCAGCTCAGTTCATCCACTCTTCATCAGCTCATTCATTCATCCATTCACTCATTCTTTTTACTGTATCAAATTAACCATAATGGCTTTCATCATTTATCCCCCCCCACCCCCAACCCCCCTATACCTTTTTTAATTTTGTTGTTTGAATCTGTAGTTTGATCATTAATTATTTTCTTTTCCCTTGTGAAGAGTGGATATGTGTGAAATATATGGGTAACAAATTTGGATTCATTCTCTCTTTCATCTATTCATTTACAAGGCACATAGGAGAGGGTCTTCATGGGTGGGTCTACCTGACCTACTTAACCCTTGTCCAAAATACACATGCCCCTTGTGCAAATCATGAAAACCATTATTTTCGAGAACATGCCGGGTACAAGCCATTGTGCCCCTTATACAGCCTATTTAATTTTTTTGGCTTGCCCCTACCAGGCACATGCCCCAAATTCCTCATAGGCACTTTACAGGACATAATCATCTTGACCCGACATGTTCCGAAGGTTGTAATTATATTTTTCATCTGGCATGTTTTGGCCTCTTTTTAGTCCCTTAAAGGTACAATGGACAGCTTTTCTTGGGCTGACCCGAACCTCCGCATGAAATGAAAACCATCATGGTATGGAATCATGTTTGGGAGGGGCCATTGTGCCCATTCAGAAATTTTGGCTCACCCTAGAGGAGTCACACAAATTCCTCAAAGACACCTTATTGGGCATGTGTACCCCCACAGATTCCATAATACTTTGTTTGGATCAGCCTTTTTTTTCAGCTAGAGAAATTTCAACAAAAACATAAATTATAAATTTGAAAATGAAATGATTTTGGAGGTTTTTAATCACCTGAAGTGAGGAAAACAACATGGCCAGATTTCTATAATTGGTTTTCAGTGAGTAGCCAAAAATATAAGAAGATGATTAAACATGTATAATTTCATATCTGGGTACATACAACCAGATTTAGCCAAATCTTCGAGGGGCAATGCCCAGTTTTTTTAACATCTTCTAAGCAGTGTGTTTTTTGTTCAGTTTTGTGGTTTCCAAAGTTTGGCGATTCACAACCCCCCCCCGCCCCCGCCCAGCATTTTTTGGGTCAAATTTACACTTAAAATTTAGAAAAAACTTTCAAAAATTTCCAAATTTCTTTTGTCACCAAGTGGAGAAAATTCGCCAAAAAATAAATGACTGAAGTTTCAAGGGCTGATCATTGCCACTATATTGGCTGAAACAGAAAACAATTCCTGAGAAAAACACTTGGGGGTTTTTGCCTTTGGGTGGAGTCAGACCAATTTCTGCCGTGTGTTTTTATTTAAGTCGTGTTTTCTTGAGTCAAAACTACGGTTTCCCAAGCCGTGTCGAAGCGTGTGTGGGGCGTGTGCTGACAATCCTGATCTTGTCCAGTCCTTCCCGCTCAGTCCCACCCCCTCTCTTCCATAAAACCCGCGATCGCCTCTTTGCTTGCTTGCTGGGTGGCAAAGAAGACGAAGAAGAACGCCACCACCTTCTTCGCCGCCGCAGCAGCAGCAGCGATGAGAGCTTGCCACTCGCTCACGCATGCTGACTCCCTCACAAGATGCACCGCAGGAGTCGAGAGAACTCAACAGAAATAATATTTTATCTGCCAAAGCTTTGAGAAAGCAGCTCTAGATGCACAGAGAGAGAGAGAGAGATCCGCTGTAAGAGCTCCAGACTTTGATCACCAGTCTTGGGTTTTTTCCTCGCTCAAAACTGGGGAGATGTAGTGCGTGTGAAACAGAAACACACACACACACACACACACACACATCCAGAGACCCAGAGACAGATTTGGGTCTTGACTGAGAATTGGAGAAGAGACTGACAGTGAGTTGGTGTGTCTTTTGGATTTGTTTCTGGGGTTGGTGTGTTTTGGGTTTTGGAGAGAGAGAGAAAGATAGAATTTGGTGAGAGAGAATATCTATATGGAGGAGACTAGCTTGAGATCGGACTGGGAAAGTTTGGCACCGGAGATTCTGGCGCTGGTGTTGCAACGAGTGCAAGCGAATTGGTCATGTGGATCAGCTGAACGTCGTGGTGATCATGAGGGGAGACGAATCGTGGCGGTAGCTGGAGTTTGTAGGAGTTGGCGTCGGTTGGTGCTGCAACAGGAAGAAGCATCTGCGGCTGCTGCAGCGGTACTGCAGCAATCCGGCAGCAGCATGTGTTCCACTTCTTCTTCTCCGCTCATTCGTTTTCCTGCTGCGATCCGGCGGAGACATGTCGAACCGGCCGCCGCGGCGGATTGCAGCTGTCGAACGCTGCAGTGCGTGCTTAAGAAGGAAGGCAACTCCTTTTCATTCTTCCAGACCTTCCAGAGTTTGGATCAGGGTGGTGTGAACGACGGCGTCGTCGAGGAGTATTTTCTTCTCGGTGCTCGTAAGCGTTATATGCCGTCTTGCTCGTCCTTCGAGCTCAGCACGGATACCAGAATCTTGCAGGCCAAGGACAGAGCTGCAGCTTCTTCGGGTAAATATTCTGCTGTACTGGCGTCTGTGATCAGGTCCAACTTCTCCAGGTCCGCGTTCGTAATCGGAGATCGTGGCGAAGCTCCTGGGGATCTGGAGGACTCGCGGGGGACGTCATCGTCGTCGTCTCCACTGTGCGTCAAGTATAGCGAAGAACACATGGCTGGCATGCGACAACGCAAGCTCAGTTGCATCAGCTTGCAAGCAACAACGTCCCGATCAACCCCAACGACAGCGTCAAGCCCCAAAACATCTCGCGCTGCAAGAGCAGCAGCTCCTGTAGCGACCCGCCGCGCTTCTGTGGCTACTGCTCCTGCGTCGGCAAGAACGTCAGGGTTCTTCGCCGCGTGGAGCTGCGGCTTATTCAACACACGAAGACAAGTCAGGCGTGTACACATGAGCACTCTCGAAGACGAACAAGAACAAAGTAATCGGGGACAATCTGGTGACGGCGTTTTGCAGCAAATTAGTAAGCGGCCGGTGGTTCAAGAAGATCAGGAAGGAGCAGAGCCGGAGGCTACTGCATCTCCCAGAAGCAGCGGCTTGTCGTTGAAGAGCAAGACGCCGGAATGGAACCAAGAACACGGCTGCTGGTCACTGGACTTCAAGGGCCGGGCAACCATGGCATCAATACATAACTTCCAGCTAGTACTCGACTCCTCGACGCGGGGCTCGACAGTGGATCATGCAGCAGCAGCGACACAGCTTGATCATCCGTCCGAGAAAGTAGTGTTGCAGCTAGGAAAAGTAGCAAAGGGTGTATACCAAGTCGACTTTTGCTCGCCGCTCTCTGCCCTCCAGGCTTTCTCCATCTGCCTCACCAGTTTTGCAACCAACGTTGGCTTGGAGCCTTGAAAAAAGCTTGAGCTTGCTTGCTCCTGTACTGTACAGAACCATCACACAAAGCTCTGATGCTGCAGACGAAGAGTCTCTCCATCGCTTGATAGCTCAATATGTACACAACCTAGCTTCTGCCATCATGCATGATCCTATTGCGGCCCTCATACATACAAGGACTCGGAGATCCTAACGACGATCAGCTTTACTATATTCCTACAGATCACAACTAGATTACAGTAGAGATCATTAGCGAGAATTGGGAGACAACTCCTTGTGCGAGCTGCTCCTCCGTATCTAGAGACATGACGTCAAGATGATCAAGAACTTTATCTAGACTTTCTCATGACAGAATCGTCAAGAAAAAAGAGAGTGAAGCTCATGCTATTGCAAGATCGATTCCATGAGTTCGTGAATTTTATCCTGCAAATTGTATTGTCTAGATATTGTCCACCATAGAACTGGCATTGCCAGACTACTGTTCCGGACTTCTCATCAGGACGAGGACTGCTGTTCAACCTTTAAATGGTTTGTCCGTGGCTGCTTGCAGGAGTATTCCACTTCTGCAGATTTTGTGCAAATTAATGATTATCACTATATAGCGTAGTAGACTTCTCGGAGATGATCAGACTGGCAGCCGTGCAGACTAGAGCTCCAAGTATCAGAATGCATGAAGATCTGAAATTTGAAACCATGTGCAGGAGTTCTGCAGCAGCTCATGATGTACTGAGGCTCATGAGGAGTTAAGAATCTACATGTTTGCAGCTGCTCCAGAGCTTAGTAATAAGTTTGGAAGTGCTAGTAGCTCTCTTCTCAAGGAACAGTCTAGTGTTGTTTGGAAGTAGTTGGTGCTGAGGTAACAACGTCCCCTTGAGAAATCTTGAAGAGCCGGAAGAAAAAACTTGCTCAGATTTGTAGGAAACTGTAATAACAGGATCAGGAGCTAAGCTCAACATGTGATGTAACTATATTAGAAGCTAATTTCTGCACACATGATGCATGATCTGTAAGTTTGATTTTAGCATGAAACTTTCCAGCAATGGGTGACAGACAACTAGTATCAAACGTCACTTGAGCTTGACTGCTTGCGCATGATTCAACTTCAGGCAGCAATTACTAGAAGAAATTAGCTCAAGAAGACGTAAACAAATGTTACACTTGCGCCCAGACTTGATCAATTCTTTGAGTTGCGCACCTGCAGCCAGCAGGGTACCACAAAAACAGGTGCCAAACATCCACCTGCAAGCTTCAAGGCTCTGCAGCAGCAGAAGTTGGAGGCTCTTGACAAGAAGAGAACACATTTGTAATTGTGCAATTCCAGGGGACTTTGTAACTTTGCTGCAATTTCATGTGATTCAGCCTTCAGGGTTTTGAGCAAGAAAAGTTGGGTCTTTCAAGTGTTGGAAATTAGCTACATGCAGTTCATTTTAGGTCAATCTCTTCTCCACAGTTGCACAAAGCTACAACAAACAAACAATTAATAGTATTTTACATTTTTTTAATATATAAGTTTTTAAAATTATTCTCGCACTGAATTCAGAATCTTACATTTTAAAAATATACATAGCAAAATTCATATTTCTCAACAGAAGTTAGCCTAACACCAAAATTCAAACTAAACCTAATATAAACCCAATGTGCAAAATTATACAAGAAAGTTCATGCTATAATATTTAGATGTTAGTTTTATTTATTTTTAAATTATAATCACACTTCAGATTAATATGCATTTAAACTTGTAACATGCATAATGATTCATATTCCTTAGCAGAAATTAGTCCATATTATAGTTGCAACTAAACCCAAAAGGTGTAAAATAAAAGAAGGCCATGCTATAGTATTTTGCATTAGTTTTATTTAGTTTTAAACTAGAATCACACTTCAAAGTTCAGATTATAAATTAATATTTGTGATATACACAACAATTATTCATATGTACTCCTTGTCAGAAGTTTAGAACACTATATTAATTGCAAGTAAGCCAAAGATTGCACAAGAAGGAAATAAATGAAAGACATTAAAAATTAATTAATTAGCATAATATGTTTTCAAAATAAGTGAAGAACATATCATTTGCCTTCCCAAACCTATTTCTACAGATTCTAGAAGTTTGAGACTTTTAAGCTCCTAGTCACTAAGTATGGTTTATAGATCTGTGTTTGAAAATGAACCATTTCTGACTCTAATGTCCAAGTTGCTTCTAGCATTAACTTGCTGGAGACCCCAATTGAAATACATTAGTTCTTGCATTATAGGCATCCTGGCTCAAAAACGAGCAAAAAGGTACAGTGTTGGTTTCATTTTATTGCAAAGTCAATAGGGGACCAAGTTGATTATCTGCTCTTCCTATTTAGGGTTTTTTAGGGTTTTAAAAGTTCCCTGTTCATGATTCTTTATAACCAGTTCAATTCTCCAAAACGAATATTTCTATTACCAGTTGATCTTCTCATTCTAAGTTTCAGGAGCCTGGCCAATGAACCTTAATGAAATATCATCATAAACCAAAAAAACATTTTCATTACATAAAGTATGTTCAAAAAAATCCCTTTTGCATTTGGAGTGGGCTTAATCCTTTGAACCTGCCTGGATTTGGGTTCACATCCAATAAACCCACTTCACAAGCTAGCAAAGTGGGTTAGTGTTTTGACTTTTTTATTCTTTTTCTTATGCTTTATGCAAGATTATGGACCCACTTTGGTGCTTCACAGGTTCTCATCCTCTTCACTCAAGCTCCATCCCCATTCAAAGGGGCTCAATCCTGTGAACCCCCTCAAGGCAATGCCTTACCTTACACAATAATGATGTCGCACATATCACAATAATGTCAAACTATGAGACATATCAAATGTGTTTGAAATTGAGAAGTGATGAAACCATTGTCAATATACATCACATAATATCTCTTTACATTGAAATGGATGAAATCACATAACTTATCTCGCACTTGTCATGAGCCAAGGCCTATTGCTGTAGGAAAAACCATATTCTGTTGTAATGAATGTTTGATATGTACACATATAACAAATGGGTGTTGACAAATGACAAAAGCATCCCTAGTAAGAGTGAAGAGACATTCAGTCTCACATTGTGGAGGGACCCTCTTTGGTTGGGAGAAAATGGCAGCCTTCGATTGGCACATGCTTCATATTGTTTGGTACCTACACATGATAGTCAAAAGGTGTTGACATATGGCAAAGTACCCTGATAGGAGTGAAGAAGTCATACATACAAATTGTTGGGAGTTTGGAACCCTCCTTTTAGTTGGGAGAAAATGGCATTCTTCCTTTGGCACATGGTGGTACAATGTCTCTATTTGTGTCTATAGAAGATGCTTTGGTATCAAGGAAGTGTCACATGGCACACCCATATCGAAGTTTCTTTTAACCTTTTTCACCTAGCTGTTGGCATGTGGCAGAATACCCAATAAAATTAAAGACTCAAACATTCAATAACACATATTATTGTTAGGCCCCTTCTTAGTTGGGAGAAATTTGGCATTCTTCGTTTGGAACATGGTGACATGATAGATCCCGCAAGTGGGATGGAGGATGAGGGTTGAGGAATGCCTGAGACAAGGGCAAGCAAATTCCCTCTATGTCAAAAAACAATGAGTAAAAGTGTCGTTGCCCCCTTCCCCCTTGAGCGGTTAACTTTCTCTTTGGTTACACAGAGTTCAATGACTTAAGGATGCTCTTCATCATCAACCACAAATTTTATGTAAATACATATATGCACCTCATTATTCACCTCAGTCCAAGTGCACATAACACACCATCTATTTTTTCAAACTCCTTTCAACCATATGTTATTGATCATTTCTACGAAGAAACCACATGTGAGAAACAACATGAATATTCGTAAATACATCACAAAGCCCTCACCATTACAATAGTTTCAACCAATTGTCTACATAATGCATTGCCTCATCTCCACATTACCATGAACCTCAGAAGCACCATGCAATGCCATTTGCAATGAAAATATATTGTGCAAGATCACAAATGTGTGCAAAAGATTATAAAAATCTGAAAGTTTAGGTCTCACCAAATAATAGCTTGATAACTCAAGCATTGCATTAAGCTCTCAAAAAACAACATTGAGCTTTCCAACAATGACATTAAAAGATGCATGGCTTCTCCAACAACAAAGAACATTAGGATCTACACACATACCTAGAGGTTTGATATTATTACCTTCATTCTAAAGCGAAGTATAAAGTGAGAACCTTAAACTATCAAACCATAAAGGGGAAAGAAAAAGTGGGGGGAACATCGATAATATCACAAAATTTTGGAGTCAATATGTGACTAGTATGGTTGGAATTGATCTATCACTTTGAGTTCATACTAAGTGCAAGAATGATATGGAACTAGTGTTACTAAAGGGGTCCAAACAACATTTAATGAGCCAATGTGTTTACTTCGCATGTAGAACAATTGTCCTTTTTGGAAGCCTTTTGCCAAAAAAAAACATATTTTTATAAAGAGGAATTTTCAAATGAAATATTTTGAAACTTTTTATTTATTGTATTTATAGTTGCCCCAATTTTTTTTATGTTTTTTTACAATCAATTTTGAATAAATGTGAATTTTTTAAAGTGTAAACATTCTGTCAAATTTTGTGTTTTGTTTTGAAAAATTGTTACAATTTCAAATCATACCAAAACATGTTAACATTTTCAATTTTAGTTTCTTATATTATAAGCTACAACTGTATTTGAACAACATATACATTGCATCACATTTACATGTTGTAAAGGATTCATGAACTTTTTTAAAACCTTAAATTTTGATAAACACAAAATCAAAAAAATATTCAAATTTGAATGTTTTTTAGATGTGTTTAATGGTACCTTATTATTATAAAAACATTGAGGATCAAAGAAATCATATAATGAAAATTAAAGGGCCCTTTGTGAAAGTAATGTTATTGAATGAAGTTATTAAACATCTTTTGTTGAAACCAAACTTTGATATTGGAAGATTTTTTGACTCATTTTAGATTTTTCAATATCCATATTATTCAATAAACACAACTTTCCATGATTCACATGCTATTAAAATGGTACCACATAGACAAATGTAACAAGAATTGCAAAAAAATTGACATTTTGACATCAATTTTGGTTCATTTGAACTCATCCGCACCCAAAAAGAAAGTGTAGCACAAAAATTAAGTGACATAGTTGGTAAATTCAATATAAATGTGATAGCAACATTACAAAAATGATATATAAAATGTGAGCAAACCATAACATGGTTTTCCTTTATTAAATAGTTGTCTCACAAAATATCAACATTACATTTTAACTAATACACAAGTTTATAATTGTGTTCAATTAGAAATTTTGAAAGAATGTGGAATGGGATCAAATCCCCCTAGAACCATTTTTAGAATATCACAAAATTTCATGTATGGCCTTTGATTTTTGACTCAAATAAACAAAAAAAATTAAACACTTACACTTTAAACACTTATAAACACTTACACTTTCTCCCATCTCTCCAACCCATAAACCCAATGCCCAACTCCTTGGAAATCTCATGCATGGAATTGAACCTTTTTTCACAAGGTTTTTTCACCCAATTGCCACTTTCAAAAAGATGCAATGAACCACCTCATATACCCCATGTTGAATCATAACAACCCAATCCCACATGGCACCCAATCTACAAGCTCTAAAACATGAAGAAGTTCATTAATGTTTAATGACAATTAAACCTTGACAAATTACCAATTGATTCCCAAAACTCCATTTTATATGTCACCATTTTTTCTTCAAACATGGCCATAACATTATTTTGTTCTATATTTTTTTGTGTTGTTCACCATCTCCTTCCATATACTTTCAATTTATTTATTAAACATGGTCAAATTACACTAAGCACCATGAGTGTAATGGAAAAGTTGAAGAAAACCAAACTTTGTCCAAACCCAATATAAAAATCGCATTAAGGACATGTCCCCTAATTGCAACCATCACATACCACACCAATCTAATCACACACATCTAGTCCAAAATCACAAATAACACTTAACTCCTTTATGATTGCCCCTTGTCTCCACAACACACACACTTTTATCTTAAAAACACCACCACCTGGTGTCATCACTTGTAAACATGTCTTCATTCACAAATATAGAGAACAACCTTCAAAAAATAAAGCACCACCCACCATTGCCAAATTGCTTGAAGAACATCGCAACAAAACCATTGAAAAGGCCACCATCAAAGCATAACAAACATAGTGCAATAAAAAACAACACACTAAAAACCAACGCACCACTATCTCTACATTCACTTATAAACAAATAAAATGTACATAATCAAATTGATGAAGAATCCAAATAAGGTGATATTTACATTTAATATCGAATGATCATTTCCTTAACCCTTTCCACTCATCATGCAAATTCATTGCCTTATTTTAAGCTTCAAATGGTGATTTAGCACTTCTTGTTGTATTCAATTAAGGTATAGAAATAATTATTGTTATAGTCCTTTTATTAAGGGAAATCTAGGGATTATGAGACCCCACACTCACCATTGCACCATCCATTGGGGGAGTTGGTAGGTAAGGTGAGAATGGTCAAAGTGGGAAAAAACAACTAGATGCAAATAAAGTACAATGAGCCAATGGCATCATTTTAAACAAGGATTACATGTCACTTTGCCCAAAAATAACTTTTTCATATGAATGAATTTTTGAGTGAAATCTTTTGCAAATTATTCTTAAAATGCTTATAGTTGTCCCAATACATGAAATTTTTTTTGCTTGTCATTTTGAACGAATATGAATTTTTGAATGTGTACAAATTCCTTGTAAATTATGTGTTGTGTTTTTTTAAATGATAACAATTTCAAATCATAATCATATTTATTTATTGTATAATAAGCTACAAATTTTCTTAACACATGATGTATATTATATTCCACTTATATGTGGTAGAAGACTCTTGAATTTTAAAAAAATTAGATCAATTTTGATTTTTTTTGAATTTTTAAAGTTTTAGAATTCCACATTTTTTAGAGTATGAGTGTTTTCTGAATGTGATTAATAGGTTTTCATCTTGTTAAATTTTTTTTCATCAAAATATTTTTATTACATGAATCATTTTGATAATCCTTTGCAAAATTGACTTTTTTAATGTAGTAGGTGTTCATTTTCAAATGTCCTAAATCAAAACCTAAACCTAAAATTTCATCAAATGAATTTTTGATTTGAATGAGAAGCATTAACTTGCTATGCTTGTCATGGTTTTAAAATGGTAGAACATAAATATTTCTCTAATTTAACTAGTTTTGTTTATGTTTTGATGCCCTTTTTGATTTGTTGGATTGTGATTGTACCCAACCAAAGAAAAAAACACCAAGGTCAATTTTTAAAATTCAAGATCCCCATGAAAAAATGCACCCCATCCAATAGATAGAACGACCAAATAATGCATTGGTGGGTGTGTGGACAAAAAAAAGAGGGCGGGGCGAGGAGTTGAATCCAAAAGTCTCTTAATAAGACATTCCTAATCAAGAAACCTCAAAATAAATGTTTATTGTGTAACAAGAATTAACCATGAGCATTCAAGACTGACCAATGTGAACATACAGCCATAACCATATACAAAAATCAATAAGCACATGTTTGGATCAAATACACACCGAGTTCACTCTCTTGAGCTATCATGAGTCTTCTCAATGGTTTCTTTTAAACATCAACTCCCCATCACACACCATGACTAAATACAATAATTTCCAATCCACCTTTTGTTTCCAATTTGTAATTCAACCACTTATGAGAAATTCTTCTACACCTTTTTCCAATATCTTGCATGTATTGACACACCTACCTACTCCATTAATAAGCCCATACCCAAAAGATATATAGATAGTGCCCCCAATTCCAATCCCATTGCTTTGGAGGTTTTGATAGAAAGAAGGGTTTCAAGTAAACTTTATTACAACTTGAAGGAGTGAAAGGATTTCTCAACGCAATGTTGCATCAACAACATACTAGATCCAAACTTCCCTTGGATTTTTCATAAACATAGGTCTCATTTCTCATCACCCAACAACTCAACTCTAAAAAATACAACACAAAAACTTTCAAGTGTATTAAACCTAAGATGAAAAAAACCACTAGTCCATCTCTTAAACTCCCTAGAGGCTATCATCAATTCCACATGTACCTCTACACTAAAACATTTAGGTAACTATTCCTCCATTTTGTCCTATTTCTCCAAGTGCAATAGAATATTTCAAAAAATTCGATGCACGACAATAAAACTTTGTTAGGAGCATTCATCTCATCAACATTCTACACACAACACACATAGAAGAAAAAGATATTTTCTTAACTCCACTATCATCCCTACCACCAACAAGCATGCCCTCTTGTTATTCATCTTCCAATCTCCTCTTATTTTATCCTGCATTCCCTTCTTTTCCACTTACAATGCCTCTCTATCACATTCATCAAAATAGCCTTATCCTCCACCACAAGCTTCATCTCCAAAAACAACAAAGACACCTATATCACAACCAAATTCCACAATAGAACAATCATCTTAAAACTTTTTTCCACCGTATTAATAAATCCTTCAATGTCGCTTGAACCAAGTTTGTCGAGAAGCCAAAAACAAATGGAACTCTTCCCTTCTCACCTTGCAAAAAAAATGTCAACTAGTATAGCTAAACCCCTACACATTCAAACACCTCCAACTTCACATAAACCTCCAATGCCGAAAGTGGATGTGACGCTTAACAGTCTAATAATCATAATACAGACATGAAAAAACCACTACAGGTGTTGGTTCACTATGGCCTTAACATCCTCAACACTTAACAACAGATTCTTGACCAACAGTGTTTGAAGTTCAAACTAGATTCCCCAATACACCAAATGTGAGTGTGTCACCAAAATTGGTGGAGGTTGTACCGTTGTGACTAGCATTGTGCAGTTATTAGAGTCTACTGCCAATTCTTTGATGTCTCTGAAATAACGGCAACTGGTGGTTCTGTGATTCTGAGTTTTTCCCAAAAAACCAGAAGTGGCAGATCTTTGAATCTGAATTTCTTTAAAGAATTGGAACAGCCCGTAGTTTTAAAAATCAAATGACTACACAACACTGGTTGTAACAGTCATGCGCTTGAATGCAACCTCATGACGACCACATCTCTCTTGCACCCTCTGAGATGAGAAAAAGTTTATAAAAAACAGAGCCTTTCTTTTCCCACTGACCCTATCTGCTAGTTGAGCTCATACACTTCAGTAACCACACATTGACAACCGGACCCTACAAGTGAACACCCCAATCTGCAAACACCCTGGATTTTCATGTGCACAGCAGAGTTACATGGGACAAAAAATCCATGGCAGCTCACAGATTTAGGCTACTCCTTCCACAGACTGTCCTAGTGGAAACAACTCTCACTTGAGATAAAACACTTATAATCCTTAGATCCTGCTCAGAAAACCAGCATTCTCATTCTCTCCAGACTCTCAACAAAGCTGCCTCCTGTGCACTACCTATATTAGCACACACAAAACCTTCAATTCTCCTTCCTTTCTTCAGCTACCTTGACTTATCACTTCAAAAATTTATCATTTGAAAGTTCCTACAAAAATTTCCAACCAAAAGCCTGCTCCTACAGACCTGCCACCAGTGGAAAAAAATCTCCCAAACTCCAGAGTGCCCATTGCATCCTTCTCTGTCAATTTCTTTCTTACGCTCCCCTTCAAAAGCTAACCAGCTATTGAACACAAAAAGTACATAATTACAGTTCTTGACTTCAAAATTTTTGGCACCTCTGAAATTTACATTTATGAGCAGAGTGTTATAATAACTCATTTCAAAGGAAGCTGGGCTTCTAGAAAGTTCCAGAATCGTGTTCCCAGTAATTGAGAGCCTCAAGAGTGGGAAATAAGGTGAAGGTTTTACAGCCTGGTCTCAATGCACACGGCCAGAGTGAACCAGGCCCCATGACTCCACCAGTCCATAGGATGGGCTGGATGATTCACCTCTTTTTCATTTGCCTCTTTATCATAAGTTAACCAACATTCTACCACAGTCAATCTTTTTTGGTTGCTGACCTTTGACAATTTGTTTTTTCATTGCCAATTTTTTCACAACCCTGACCTCCATACTATCCACCCACCTAGCTACCTTACTGACCTAAATCTTAGCCCTGCTTACAAACCAGCAATTAATCCCTTACTTACCTTGGCAAAACTCTTATCTCCTCTTGGCTAAACTTTCTATATCTTGGCTAAACCTATATTTTTTCTTGGCTAAATTTATATCTCTTGGCTAAACCTATATTTCTTCTTGGTTAAACTTATATCTCTTGGCTAAACCTATATTTCTTCTTGGCTAAAATTATATCTCTTAGCTAAACCTATGTTTCTTCTTGACTAAACTTAGATCTCTTGGCTAAACCTATATTTCTTCTTGGCTAAAATTATATCTCTTAGCTAAACCTATGTTTCTTCTTGACTAAACTTAGATCTCTTGGCTAAACCTATATTTCTTCTTGGCTAAATTTATATCTCTTAGCTAAACCTTTTTCTTTTTTTGGTTAAACTTATATTTCTTCTTAGCTGAACTTCTATCCCTTGACAAAACCTATATAACTTACTAATTAAACTTCTATCTCTTGGCTAAACCTATAATTTTTTTTGGTTAAACTTGTATCTCTTGGCTAAACCTATATTTTTTCTTGGCTAAATTTCTATTTCTTGTATATATATATATATTTTACTAGTTAGACTTCTACTTAATTCTTATTCCAAAAATAAACTAAGCGAGTAGATAAATTTTTCGATAATGCCATTTTAATTATTAGCAAAACATTTGTTTATTGGCCAAACCCACCTACCCACATGTCATCATACCTACCTATGCACTTGCAAATTGTGGACTTTGATTAAAAAATTATAATTAAAAGGTGGGTATATAGAGTTGTAACATATATTGGTAGCTTGATTCCAATGAGTGATGACGATAAGCCACTAACCCCAAATGTGGGTATTACAATTGTGGGATTTTTTTTGGTAGCAATCCTAAATTACCTCGACTTTGGACCATTTAATGCAAGATGTACATAATTTAATTAAGGAATAAGCTTGATAAATTTAAAATTAAAAAGACATCAAGCATTTATGAATATTTGCACAATTTTTAATACTAATCAAAATTAATCCTAGGTTGGATTTTGGGGGGAAATTTGGCCAAATCTTCACATCCCAAATACTTGCAACAAGACTCATTTTATCTCTTTTGAAGGTGAATGAACAAGGTTTCTAGTTGGGCCCTCAAGTTGAAGGGACCACACTAAAAGTAAGAGAATAAACTCTTATTTCATTCATTTAATTTTTTCTTTTCATTGTGTTCCAATTTTAATTCATCACTCACTCCTAGAAGATTATTTTGTATGGCATTTGTATATGTTTATATAGTTATTAATTTTGATGACATTTGCCATTAAAAGATTTTAGGTTTATATATAAATATTTGGGGTAATTAGTTTTAAACTCTAAGGTTAATGCTTCCATTCATTATAATTTCTAGTTGATTAACTTTAAAACTCAAAACATAGTTGTTATAAATCTTTTTTGTATTCTATTTGTAATTGTTTATATAATCATTAGGTTGAGAACATTTACCATTAAGATTATTTAAGGTTTTAAGTTCAAAGTGAAATGTGTGTTGATTTATTTAGGTTATGTTTTCAAATAAAAATACAACTCCTTTGAATGTGACATCATCCTTTAACATCAACAGTATGATTTTTTTATTAATCATTTTTTTTTTCTTATTGTTTTGTTCCTAATTTTTAAAAATTAATCTCCTTAGATGGTTTTAATACAGTCATCAAATCCCACTAAAAGTGTTCCATGTTTGATTATATGGATTTAGCATTTTGACCTCCCATAGATAGTGTGGATTAAAGTCATAATGTGGGTATTACACTTTGCCCCCACATATAATTTGTATCCTTAAATTGTCATGTAAGTATTGCATTTCCCTCAACCATATGTAGTGTAAATTAAGGTCATAATGTGGGTATTACATTTTGCCCCCATATATACTGTGCATTCATAAATTGTCATGTAGGTATTGCATTTCCCTCTACCATATGTAATGTAAATTAAGGTCACAATGTGGGTATTGCATTTTTCCCCCACATATACCATGCATTCATAAATTGTCATGGAGGTATTGCATTTCCCTTTACCATATATAGTGTGGATTAGGGTCATAATGTGGGTATTACATTTAGATTATGCATAGATAATATGGATTTAAAATAAACTTGCAAATATTACAATTTATAATATATAATTATGGCCATAAACCATATCATATGTTTTCCATACTTAGCATTTAGGGTATTATGTGAATGATTGTATAAAATTTAAATGTAGGATATAAATCAAGTACTTAGAACATGTACATTTGCATTAGTATTGAATATGATAATTAACATGTAATTCAACATATTGCAAGTATAAAATTTTGGACACTTACATCAATTTATCATCTTTTATTATACAATCAGCTCAAGGCATAATTTCAAACATGGGTCGTGTTTCAAAATTTCAATCTATTGAAATCCAAAACCCAAGGAGGTCACCCTTTAGCAACATGGACTTGGTGTGGAGAAAGGATGTTCGACATGGAGGGGCACATTTAATCAAGGTTGAATGTGCATACATCCCACATGCACAAGTCTCGAAATTTCTAAATGCTGAAGGAAACCATGAAGACTCCCTAATGGAGTGAAACATTTATAAATAAATACCCCCACAAGAAAATGTAAAAATGCCAAGAATCCAAAACCACCTCAGCCATATTTGGTATGATGTTCTATTGTTCACTTTTATTATATGGAACTTGTTTTTTAATTTCATATTATACCAAACTTTAGGTCCTAAATTGATTGCACATTTTATAGATATGCATATGGGTATGGACCAAAAGACAATTATGGAAACCCAAACCACCATCGATCCATTAAACAGGGTTGTTTAATTCAATTTTCAATTAAGCAATTGTACACATGACCCGAGGTGACGAAAATAATATTCTACCATTGACCAAATACATGGGCCAATGGTGAGCCTATGCATGGCAAACATGACTTTGATTCCATTGTGCAACCATTTTTTTTGCCCCACGAATGTCACAAGCTTTCAAGGACCACATTTGGACTTAATTGGGTTTAGGCTACACCATCAAACAAATATATGACAAGCATATGGCAATATGGTGGGCTAGAATCAATGCAAAAAAAGCGATGACAAAGGATGATTTCATTAAGTAACAAGACATTGCTTACTTGGATCACAAACACAAAAGAGAGAGTTGGCGTTTACACAAAAGTCCAACCATTTCCCTTTGCACATGGGCATTTAATCATCTAGATAATGTGTTTTATTTTCAAGATGTAAGTGAAGATAATGGGATTCATGTCCCATTCACAATAGGGATACAAACCCCATCTCAATGGATGCCACCTTTAGCACAAATGATGTGAAATTTCACTTGTTCACATTGATGGTGTTTGATGCACATCACACTGGAATGCTAGTTGCATGGATCATTACAAATCATCAAACATGCAATGATTTGGTGGAATGGCCAACTCCCTTGAAAACAAAACTTTTAAGGAAGAACCCTAAATGGAAACCTTCATGTTTTATTGTTGACGATGTTCCATAAGAATTACGAACATTAGGGTGAGTTTTATTTTCATTCTACCTTTTTTGAACTTTTATCTATATGCAACCATATCAAATTTTCATCTTTGTTGTATATAATGTTATTAGTTGAAATGATAATAAATTGGTATTTTATGCATGGTTAGGATTGTGTGGGGTGAGGATCAAGTGTAATTTACCTTTGCACATGGCACATCTTAAAGGTTTGGTGTTTATATTCAATGGAAAAAATCAAAGACAATGGGATGCAACATGCAATATTGGACAACCTTCACACCATATACATGCCCATTGAACCAGGTGAAAGCATTGAAGCCTTCATGACTTGTGGGGAAAAAAAGATCATTAAAAGCTTCACCCGACATTTGCCGATGATTCATGGACTCGATACTTTTAAACCTATTATTTTCAAGTTGGTATGTGAATTAACTCTCAATCCATTATTGTTGTTCCACCATGTTGTACATATCCCAAAATATTCACTCCTTGAATTAATGTAGAAACACCAATGATGGACTTGACAATCCCATGTGGGTATTGTGTATGTTATTGTAGATTTGTGGATGGTGGGGCTTCGACAAGTGCCACATTTAAACTAGGACACACAAACATCAATTGAGTCTTACCATGGGGCATTGAAACATTGGTTCTCTTTGGAAATAATAAGGTTTTGAGATCGGTGGATTGATTGGTTAGTGTGGAGACCCACAACAAGGTTGTGAAACATTACATGCACACGATTAAAATGAAGAAATGCGGGTTTATCAAAAATAAGGTTTTGGAACACATTGTGAAAATGAATATTGAAAAAGCCACATTGATCCCTCACACACATGTCACCCATGGGATATATGATTCAAACAAAACCAGCCATGCATGGATGGTACAAACCCAACAACATTTGAATATGACATATAAGGTCCCACTTCCTTTCACCAAGTATGTTTGTTGCACATGTGAATGGGTGTTGTGTGGAAACTTGTGCAAACATCAAGTTGCCATTTTTCTTACATGTACCGATCCCATTAAAAAAAATATCATTCAATATTGTGGGACATGGTATGGATCTGATCGTGGAGGTTTTGCCACAATGTGTACGAACCTTACTTATTTGCACATTTATGACAGTGAATATGATGATGAAAAGGCCAATGAAAATCACTATGAAGAACCATGGGTTGTTGATATGTGTGAGCTTATGACACCAAATGATACCTCCCCCAATGTGGAATTATAAAAAAACCACAACCAACCTTCAAGTTCATCCACCCCCATAAAAAAGGTGCTTATTCGAATGGGTGACGTAATGCAAGAAATCATCAACAAAGTCAAAAAAGGTGGGGTTCAACTCATAGACCACACCACATCATTGTTGCATGTGATTGCAATAGATGTATGAGGTATTTGCCTTTCCAAGGCGAATGAAATCATGCATCCTGACATGATATTTCATTGTGTTAATGATGGACTTGGCAATTAAATGCACCAAATGAAGGATTGGCATGAGACAATGTTAAAACATGGAAATATCCATGTGACAAAGGTTCATGAATAAAAAAAAACAACACAACCTTGTTTGTAATTATCTCCCATTTTCATTTTCCATTATTAAAATGTGTATGATATTACAATTATGTCAAAAAAACATTATTTACATGTTAATGCATTGATTTTTGTATCAATAAACATATAAGGTTTGAAAGTTAAAATTACATTGCTAAGGCTATATAACACATATCTTCTAAAACTCCCAAATAAGAATATCCCATTCAAATGTCATATAAAGGTGGGTATTACATATTTGCATCATGTACAACTAATTGACCACCTCATATAATGTGAGTATTGCAAGTCAATTGTACAATAATCATCAAGTCAATCTGCAAGTAATGTTTACCCATCTTGTTTCTTGTGGCATTTAATCGGTCTTACATGCAAGTATTACAAGGTTTTGGGCATATTGTAGTTAAAAATTAATGGGCAATAATACAAATGTTGCATATAATTTCATATCTATCATGGGTATTAATTACATAATTATGTTAGATGAAGGTATTGCAAAAACCCTACTCCTTCTAGTGGGGAATTTGGCCATTTAATGTAGGTATTGTCCTACTTTTTTTCATCAAAATGATGATTTGTTTTAATGGATTTGCTTTATTTATAAATATCATTTGGATATTTTTTATTGCATTCAGTCCATTAAATGTAGGTATTGCATTTGGTGGACAGAATCCCCTTAAATAACCTTAAATGATGAAGGACTAAGTTTTTGCCATACTTGCATATTAAATATTTATTAACTAAAAGGGGGCTTTTGGTGAGGGTACACAATATAGATTTATGTAAATATTGTGATAAGCTTACTATGGTAGATTGGTAGTATTATATTATAATAATAAAGACAAAATTGCCTTAATAATCACCCTAACATTAACTACAAACAATGTAGGTATTGCAAAATTGGGTTTGGAAAAATTGGGACATGCCCACAGTCAATGTTTACACCTAAAGATGAAGGTATTGATAATTGGTTTTTTTTTTTTTAAATAGGTATCTTTTGGATATGTCCTATTCTTTTTTATACACTAGATGTATGTATTGCATTTGGTAGACAAGATATACTTACATAACTTCAGATGATGAAGGAACAAGTTTTTGCACTCTTAAATCAAAGGGGGTTGCATAATGGAGATTTACCTAAGTATTGTGATTTGGGGTTGGGGCATGCATTTGGGATTTGACATAGGGTGATAAAGCATGGTATTGCAAATTGAAAATTTTAACCCTCACCTGAAACCTTAAACCTAATATTCGTAAATTCTTTTTGCATAAACCATAAATTATGTGGACATTACAACCTAATGGATGCATAGGTTAAATTTTGAAAAATTAAACAAACCTACATAATGAACCTTAAAATGTTGAGCTGAAACCTTTCTATAAAACAAAAATTCCCTACATTGATCCTAAATTAAATAAACACACAAAAATTGGTTACATAACTTTATTGATGGAATTTAACAATTTTTTAAAAACCAAGTGTTAAACCTAATTTTGGAATCTTTTTTGCATAACCCTAAATTGTGTACAAACTATCAACATTGGATACATAATTGTAATAAAACTATGAATTTTTTTTATATAATTACCAATGAAACTTATGTTTTAGACCTAATTTGGGGGGGAACCCCAACTAGTGGGAAGGTTTTTTATCATTCATACATTTGCCATGGAATCACCTTCCTTTTCCTCTCCTTTAATACATGAAAATGAAAAGAAAAATAAGAACTTCCTTAGATATATGTGTGTATGTGAATACATAAATTCACTTTAAAAATATTCCATGAAAATAATATAAATGTGAAAAAAAAGGTTATCTTAAAATAATTAATGACAAAAAGGTGGGCTTAATTTCTATAAACCCTAAACCAATGTCCCCCCTATTTATTTGAAACATATATTAAGCAAAAATTTAGATTAGGGTAATGTAACATGAACATGAATTGGTTGATATGCAGGTATTGCAATGTGAGATGCTTTATGGAGAAGCCAACCATAAATAGAATAAAATCAAAACTTTACAATACCTACATAAACAAACTGGTTTATGCACTAAAGGGTCTTTTCATGAAAGTGGGCAATGTAATTAAAAATATTAAATTAAAAATTTTCCTTTAGGTTATTTTGCGGATATTTCATGATAAAGATAATGAAGGTATTGCTTAAATGTTCTAACATGACCATAAAATGTGTTAACCCTATTAAATGAGGGTATTGTTCATTTGGTTTATAGTACAAATGCAATCCATTTGTGATGGATGGGGGTATTGTGTGCAACATGGTATAAGATGATCCCAAAATCTACAAATCTTAAAATTAGAAGTCAAATTAAAACAAGTGGATTGATACAAAAATGTTCAAGTAACCACATTATAAAAAGGATGGTGAAAAAAAATGTATCATGTTAAATTAATCTATAATGGTTTGATACAAAAATGGTGCGTACATGCACTAGAGTTATATTTATAAATATTCCTCATCTAAGGATGAATTAAAAGCAATGTTGATATTGGTGTGATACTTTGTTGCAACTTCTACAACTTTTGCTGCATGATGATGAGCAAATAGTTAACGATGCTCAAGCACAAGTTGAATTGCATTTGCAACAAAAGCCTCTTTTGTTGTGCCCTGAAGCCCAAAACAAAAAAACAAATAAAATTCCAATGTTAAGATGCAAACAATGTTTTATATATATATATATATATGGAAATATACTACCCAAAAATAATTTTAAAATTGTGATATTTGGATATTGTATCCATTTCTTTGGCTCGGTTGCACTTATTGGACTTTAATGTCCAAGTTCAAGCACCCCGTGCAACTTTCAAAGGCTCTACATAAACAACTTTGCTTGCTCAAATTGCCTCAACAAGGTTTTCATCCTTTTCAAGGCGAGCCCATGCATTTTGTGCGATGAACTGCAACCCCCCATGCCAGAATCCCAATGGTGCCCAACAACATTTCAAAAACTAAACATACCAACAAGGGTCACCTAACCTATTCCATTTGTTGCACTTAGGCTTAAAGTTCATCCCAATCTAATTTCATTTTGTTTTTCATTCCATCAAAGGCCTTCTTCTCATTCCACTTTTGCCTTGCATCCGGGTTGCTCAAAATATGAACATTCATAGAACCATGATCTTGTTGCCTAGGCCCCCCAAGATGAGTAGATGGATGCCTTAATCTCCTAGCTTGGATTCAAAAGGAATGTGTTTGTTCTAAGTGTTGACGAAATAGCCATTTGGCCACATAAAAACTACTGCATGGATCCACCTTACAACACCATCTTGAGCTTCTATGAGCCCATTCACTATCCTCCATTGCATTTCCATGCTCATTTTGAATTGGAGGAGAAACCTCTTGAGGTGCAAGATCTGGTACAACTGATGAGGGTATGGCATACAAGCTAGCCACCACACATGTAACAAGATGAAGGTACTGCACTCAAACAACATACATAGTGCAAAATTACACTTAAGCCGGCCACCACAATGGCAAAAAAATGAAGGTATCGCACTAAATCAACATACATAGTGCGGAATTACATTTAGGCCAACCACCACAATGTCAACAATATGAAGGTATTGCACTAAATCATAACCTTAAATAAGAAAGGATGAAAGTATTATGAATCAAAAACCAAAGTAGTATTCTATTATGTGAAACAAACTTGATTAAAAATGTTCAGGTATTGCTACAAAAAAATTGACCAAAGAAAACCCATCTTTATTTTCGCATGGAGAATAAGGATGGGTTCTGATGTGGCCATATACAAATTGAGAATGCACCTTTCATGACATTATACCTTGAGAAAGTGGGGCTACATATACAACAATTGCTTATTCTTGTAAATATTTAACACCTTTTGTGCCTTTCATGCACGTTTCCTCTAAGGAACCATCTTAAAACAAAACTACAAATTTTGTTTTAGAAAAACTAAAATACCTTCAAAGGAAAAAAAATCATCAATTTTTTTTAAATAACTAAAATACATTCTCTTTTTTATTAAAATTAAATAATATTATATTATAATATTATTACACTTCATTTTTTCATTATAATTAATTTTAAATTAATATATATTATAATATTTCAATAATTTCTTATATTAACTATATTGATTATTTAAAATTATAATAATTATTAGATTAACACGTGTTACCTAATTATTCAACAATTGAAAAAAGACAATGATGAGCCCAACTAACCTATCATCATCTTTTGCCTTAATACAACCAAAGAAAAAGAGCCAAGCTTGTCATTGTCTTCTATGACACAACAAAAAGAAACACAAACGATGACAAACTTTGTTAGCTCATTGTCATCTATAGCCCATCAAAAGAAGAAAAGATGACAACGAATTTAACCAACTTGTCATCATCTTGTGCAACACTACAATAAAACAAAAAGATGATGACAAGCATGATCGATTTGTTGTCGTCTACAACCCATCAATAAGACCCAGAAGACGATGATGAACCTAGTTGGCTCACCATCGTATTCTTTGGAATCTACACAAAATGAAGACAACATGAGACAAAGACAAGCTTAACTTGTTGTCATCTTTTGAGTGCATGAACAAAAAAAAAGACAACAACAAACCAATGCTCATTGTCATTTTCTCTAAATGCACAAAAACAAAAAACAAAAAAAAACAACAAGCACCAATTCATCATCATCTTTTGGAATTGATGAACAAAATATCAAGAGACGATGATGAATCAGGGGCTCCTTGTAGTTTTTTGCAAGTATTGAAAAAAACAAACTGAGGGCAATGAGCCCTCGGCTCATCATCATCGTCTATAGCAAATGGAGAAAACACAAGAAAACGACGATTGGCCGATGGTTCATCATCACCTTCTGCAGCTAATGAAAAAAGGAAAAGACGTCGTCATTTGCACTTAATGGAGAAAACACAATAAGACAACGAGCCCTTGGTTCGTCGTCATGTTCTAGTAGTGAATGGAAAAAAAAAATGACAACAAGCTCAGCTTGTCATCAGCTTATGTTGTAACAAATGAAAAAAACAAACAAGAAGACGATGAAGACGAGGTTCATCGTCGTCTTCTAATCTTCTGTTGCAACACCTTAAGCAATAAACTAGAAGAATGATGACGAGCAATTAGGCCTATCATCGTCTTTTGATCATGACACAAAAGAAATTAAAAGATGACGAAATAACTTGTTGTCATCTTCTACAAGCACAACAAAAAAAAATGCTAGTAAAAAAAACCTAGAAGAAAATGTACTTGCACTCCAGCAAATATGATCGGTCTTGTGCTACTACAACAATCGCTCCAACAAGCTCAAGCAACAATTGCTCCAACAACAATTGCTCTAGCAAACATGTCGAAGCCACCATCAAAACACAGTCCAAGTGTTGATGAAGTTTGGCAAAGCAAAGGTCTCATAAACCTAAACCCAAACTGAAAATGTAAAGAAACCTTAAATGTAGAAAAAAATGTAGAAGATGTACCTTGTTTTCGTGTCTTCTTGAAGATGTTGCACCTCACGTTGCTCACACCTTGAAGTTGTAGCAACTCCTAGTTCTTCTTTGAACACCAATGGTGGCAACAAATGATGGCACCATTCTTTCAATTTGCGGCAGCAAGAATTACAATGCAACAAAAAGAAAGAGAGTTTTGAAAAAAAAAAATCCGTAACATAGGTAGAGGAGCGAGGTAGGTGGGAATATTTTTTTTGAACAGGGTAGTTGGGTGAGCAGGGTAGGTCTGCAGGTGAAAAAAAAAATCTCTTGAAGGGCGGGCCCAAAAAAGAAAGTGTGACTCAACCTCTGTGACTGCACCAGATTTAGTAATTGGATGAGCACTAGTTCATCCGAAACGGAACTGGTGCAGTCATGGGGGCTGGGTCACTCAGGCCAATGCACTGTGTGTATGGCTCCTGAAGGTCATGACAAAGTACCTTCTCCCAACCCAAATTGTAGTTACACCACTTCATTGCTGCATCCCTCACACTATTTTTCAGCTTTGCTCACTTGCACCAAAACCTCATAGTTCCTTCTCTGTTCCTAAAGAACACCATTTTTTTGCTCGTCACTACTAGAGGGGCTCAATCATCATGCACTGCAATTGCCTGTTTCTTTGAAGAAATCAAAGGTCAAGTGTTGTACATACTTCCGTAGATAAATCACCACATCTCTGTTGATGGGTATGAAGAGATTCATACATAGAATGTACTCCTACTTCACAGATGGTTTTGTAAAGAACCTTAAAAGAAAATGTAGTGTATTTCTAGGATGAATAAACAATGAAATCTTGTGAAGGCGCCTTTCACTTGTATAGATCCCCAACAGACTGTCACAGTGCCTTCCAAGTCATGGAATTCACCTCTTTTAAATTTTCATCTTTCAGTCTCTTTCCCACTGAAAATTTGGTTTAGGGTCTAGGGAAAACCCTCTTTAGACCCTTCTATGATTTTTGGTAACTTAACCTGCACTCAACATGCCTGCCTCACAATATTGTTCACCTCACGCTTTCCAATAGGGAAACCCCATACACATAGCATCCTCCCCCAAATCAAAATGGCTCTTCACAACGATCACTTGGCTTATTCATGCCACAAAGTTCATGAAAGCATCACAGGTTCCAAATTCTTTATTCAATTCACCTAATACAAATACAGACCAAATCTGCTCAAGAATCTGAGCTGCAACAACCAGCAAACTTTCTTTTATGCTGGTGGTGTACAAAAAGATTAATACTATATATGGTACAGTGTTGTGTAATCCCCTCACAGAAAAATCAGTTTAGCAAAGTCAAATACAAATACAGCTGAGAAATAGCAATACATGATCTAATAGTTAGTACCAAATTATCCCTGAATCCTGAATCTGGAAGTGCAAGGAAACAGACCGAGTGAGTCTAAATCTCCCATTTAAAAACAAAACTTTCTTGCAAGAAAATCATGGGCGAAAATACTTGGGAAATATATGATCTGTGGCAAGATGGGAGGAACACAGCATGTTTGGGCAAGTTACGATTCTTCAGTGATCAATCATTGGCAGCTGCCATGGCCTCCTGATTGTTGCCAGTATGCACATGGGCACATGCACGTAAAGCTTCAAATGCACTCATGCTCTCAGGGTCAAATCCACCAGCAAACTGCAAAACATTTCAGTGAAACCAGTTTGGTTATGTTTCCATGAAGATGGGAAATATTATTAAGCTGAACATACAACTTCACCAAAAAACTTGGAGCAAAGAGTTGTATAGAAACACCCCCTTCATTTGTGGAATTCTTATACTTTGAAAACAGAAATGTTCTTATACAGATAAATTTCTGATGGATTCTCAGGGAGGAAATGGATTGCAGTACCTGATGGACACGGAATGCAAAGCGCACCCCTTGTAGCAAAAGGAACTCACGCAAGGGTTCCCCAGTGCCAGCAGCAAGGTGGTCCAACTCTGCTGCCACTCTCTTCATGTAGAGCCGTGCTAACTTCACTGATGCTAGCTTGATCTGCATTGCATGTGCTTCATGTGTTAGTCAAACTAAACAGCTCCTTTTTCTCTACTGATGCTATCCTACTGACAGTATATGAGACTTCGGGAAACAGAAATCAAAGCATCTGTGAGAGCCATAACCCAATCCTAGCAGAGAAAAGATAGGTACCACAAGCTCCAATTCATTCCAAGAGAATGTCTGTCACACAGTGCTAAGATATCTGGGTTCAGGGTTTAGGGTAAGTACCTGACCAACTACACCAGAGTCCAGCATCCATTGAGTTGGGATGCTGAATTCCTTGTAGCGAGCAATTGCCATATCCCTTGTTCGCAGCAGCCCGTAAACATTGTGCTCCACTCTGCGAATACACACAAATGAAGCAGCCAGCAAACCAAGCAATCTCAGAACCCACCCACTCATGAGACACAGCAAAACCACACACAGTTCTTCACCCAATTTCCTTTATCTGGTTATGAAAGGCCAAACCTTAAACCCATGTCCTTCATGATCCAAAAAAGCTCTTCCAGAGTCTGCATGATTTTTTTTTCCACTTCATTGTCAACCTCATCGCTCCTGAACAGATACCTATGAAAAGATGTCCCATACATTGAGACTAAGATGTCCAATACTTACTTCTCCAGCATGGTCAACATCCGCTTGAGAGCCTTTTCACGAGGCATCTCTGCTTTGTCTTCAAACAAAGACACTTGCACATGCAGCTTCATTAAATCTTGGTACTCGAATGCAGCTTCACGTAAGGCATCCGCCTTACCTTCAGGCCAATCAAAGTGCTTCAACACAGCTCTCTCATCCACCTGCATTATAACCATGGAAGTGTTCCTTGAGCTTCACATTTCAGGCATTGCATCAAGTCTAGTAGACACTAGCAAAGCAGGCAAATGAAGAACCCATAACCATTCTCCTCTCAGAGCAGTCAAAGAAAACAGTTTTACAGCACACAAGCAATCACTGGAAGACTGGAAGTAGCAGTGGTCGTAAATGCAAATGAGCACAGTCATAGTAAAGGATTGAGGAACTGTACCAGGAAAGAAAGTTCATCATCGAGCCAAGTAACAAATGCCACAACATCTTCAATGTTGTCGTACACAGCTGCACGTACTTCTGCAGCCAGTGATTGCACAAATTCTCCTTGTGTCTCTACATCTGCTTTGATCTGCACCACACCCAGATAGATAACAAAATTGTTACATCACAGGACAATCAACCTTGCAGCAAGTACTGTTCTGTAACAAACATGAGCTTGCATGAAACTTGCAGGGACTTCCTTTCTTTTTAGTATGTTGCCAAACTGCGGCCACCACACACAACGATGTAATGGTTTTGACAGTGGGTGTTATTTTACCGCCAACAGATGTGTTGAACGGTTTTCAATTTCACCAATCATGTTGTTGCGTGCATCTGGGTTGACTCCACCCACACCTGCAGCACCAGCATTGCTCCTCGCGTCTCGTTTCATTAGAGACTGGTAAAACTCGACCACCTCTGGAGCTCTCTGCATGTCATCTTTGTTCTTCCCTTGGGATTTTCCAAAGCCTCCAGGGGGTGGTGGTGGTGGTGGTGGAGGTGGTGGTGCCCCAGGTACACCAGATTGTGGTGGAGGAGGTGGTGGTGGTGGAGGACCTCCTCCAGGCCCTCCCCAAGTTTGTGATCCAGCTACTGCTGGACCAACAACCCCTGCACCAGAAGGCTTGGGAGGTGGATTTGGTTTCCGAAGAGCTCTCTTCTCCACTTCTGCAGCAGTCAAGGGTCTGGCCGGTTCCGCATGTGGTTTCACAACTGGCAATTTGTCAAGAAGCATCTCCTGAGCTCTTAACTGTACCATATCACGGGATTTCAATATCTTCTCCCTCTCCGCAGCTGCCTTCTCTTTCAGCAATTTCTCTCGCTCAAGTGCAGCCTTGTGACGGTCTTTGAAAGCAGGATACTTATCGGCAAATTCTGGAGGAGCTGACTTTGACATAAGCTTGAAGGATGCAGCAACTCCACCAAGTGCATCTCGGTCTAATCTCTGTTTGGTTTTGAGGGGAGTAAGGGGTGGTCTGGGTGATGCATCAGATCTGGCAGAGCCTCCATCAATTGATGATATATCAGAGAGTGATCTTGGTGTAGCCGTACCATACTCAGTGTCAGGTGTCTTGGCTCCATAAGATGTAATCTCAACAACGTCGCTTGTATTCCTGAGGATCAAAGCCTCCAAAGGTCCCTTTGATCCGATACTGCTTTTTCTGCGAGGTGTTGTAGTAGACTCATTTCGGCTGCTCGTCATACTTTGCTCTCGTTCTAGTGATGAACTTGCACTAATCTCTGATCCATCGTCCTTCTGTCCCGTCCATTTCTTCAATCGTCGAATCAGACTTGGTTTCTTGCTCATGCGTGCCGAGCCCATGTCAGATGAGATGTCACTGTACTCACCACCAGCAGCCTCAGAGGGAGTTGATGTTTCGGATGAAGCACTTTCATAGCCACTCTCAACTTGCTCCTTGGCACGCATTGTCAAGAGATCAGGCCCTGCATACTCAAGCATCAACTGCTTTGCCTTCTCCTGTGACCTCGGACTCAAATTGTTGCTAAGATCCAATGCAGTCGTTTTCCCTGGAGGTGCTTGAAAGTTGCGCAGCTCATAACGAAGACACGCGTTGACCCACCGCAAGTAAACAAGCTCCTCGACTTCACTGAATCGATCCATCTGCAATCCCTCCACTTGCTTCGCCAAGTCCTCATTTGCATGTCGTACTGCTGCAATACTTGCCTCTGCTTCTGCCACTATATCATTCTGCAAAACCCCCCTCATTGTCACTACCCAAGCTTTCCAAGATCAATAGTTGCACAATTTGCATCAATCCAGCAACATAATTTAGTGTATGAACTCCATCCATGTTGCAAACTCTCTATCAAATGCATGTTGTTGACCTCTGACAATTCTCAGCAAGACAAAAAATACACATAGCTTATCATCATCATGGGGTGCACAAAACTCCATGATGTTGCAGCAGAGAGAAACTTGAGGAGATTTGGAAACAACACTCATGACTTACATCAGTTCTGTTTGCAAAATACTCTACTTCACTCTCTGCTGCTGTCATTCTGACAGTGAGCTCCCGCTTCTGATGCTGAAGTTCTTTGTTTGTGCGTCGTAACTCAACCACCTCAACTTCAAGCTCGCGCAGAGCTTGCAGCTTGTTCTCAGTATCAATGTCTCGCTTATTTTCTTCTGCTTCTCTGGCCTCTGCAATAGCTAGTTTCTGTTTCAACATCAAGAGTTCAGCTTTGGCTTGCCCAGAATCACTGTGAATCTGCTTGTGCAGCTCCCGATTCCTCGCTCGAGCTTCATCCAAATCCTTCTTGAAATTGCTTGTTGCAACAGCAAGTTCATTGGCAAGCTTTGTCTTCTGAGATTCCAGTGCACTGACTTGAGATCTGAGCTTCGTGTTCTGACTACTCCTCTCCTGTAGTTTCTCCTCCAGCTCCACAATCTTGTTGGTCTGTGCATCAAGAGCTTTTCTGAGCTTCACATTCTGCACATGCATCTCATCCAATTCTCTCTCCAAGACGACAATGTCAGCCTCTTGCACTTGCAGAGCATACAAATCCAGCAACTCCCCTTCCATCTGCAGCTCCTTCTCCCGGAGCTCCTTCACAGTACTCCTCAGCACTTGAAGCTCAGCAGCATCATTGGAGAGACTCCCAACATACTCACCCAAGAGATAATCTGCCTCATCACCACCACCACCACCACCACCCACTGTCTCTCCAGACAGTCTCCTAGCAGGACTGGGAGATCTTCTGAGCTTCCCCCCACCACCACCACCTGACCAGCTGCTGCTCTTTGAATCCCGGATTCGTCTTCGAACTGAAGTTGCATCCTCCAGAACTGCTTCCTCAGTGCCATCACCCAAAGACTCTGGCTTCACATCCACGTCGAGCTTGCTGTGGTGATGATTCCTCTCAGACCGAGGACTGAGGCCGGTGAGGTCTCCAGAAAGCAGGAGATCATCGAACTCAGGTAGCAAGAGATCTGCACTGCCACCACCACCATACTCACTCACACTGCGAAGGCTTCGTGCTGGAGAGCTTGTGTTTACTCTCTTCACTTCTTCCGCCTGCACAACAAAGCAAAGCAAAGCACCTCCTTGCATGAGTTCAATAGGAATCATGGGGAAGAAGAAGAAGAAGATGCGAAAACAGAAGAAACAAGAGATGGGTGGTAAGTGGGGGAGTGAGGGAGTGAGGTTTTTTTTTTTCTTACCGGGGTTTTCTGCAGCGCCTCTTCAAGAGCAGCCGCAGAGTCCAATTCTTCTTCTGCACCATTTTGTAGCTTCTGTCTCTGCCGATGCTTGTCTGTGAAATTTCAAGGGGAATCCAAAGCAAAAGCACAGCTCAGAAGAAGGAGAAGAAGAAGAGGAATCTCATTGAAGACAGTAGCTAAGCTTTGCTCATGACCCATTTGAGAAGAACAAGCAAAGGAGGGAACACTGGCATGCATTCTGAGTGAGCAGCTATGGCGGCACCAGGAGCATTACCGTTGTTGCTTTTGACGACGGAGACTGTGAATGCTACCACTGAGCATGTGAGTGCGAGTCCCACGCGTACCAGCATCTAAGAAAGCTGTGAATTCTCTCCCAACCAGTTGTTAGCTTTGCGTGATCATTCCCGCTCAGAACTGCCTGCCTCCTCCTCCTCCTCCTCCTCCTCCTCTCAAGCTCCCTTTGCCTTGCCCTTGAGCAAAAAGCAAGCAAGCAGCCAACAAAATCCTTTCAACAAATCTGCTGGCTGCATAGGTATCGGAAAACGAGCATCTTAGTTAGAAGACAATGATGTACAAGAGAGAGCAAGACTTGCAGCGAAATTTGGAGCGAGCGAGCGAGCGAGCGAGCGGCCAAACAAGTGCAATCTTTGGTCCCCAAATCGCTCTTCACCAAAAAAAAAACGGCAAACACAATTACTGCAGCATAAAACCCAAGTCATATCCGAGTATTCCCTCTTCACCCAAGTACTTGGAGGAAGATAGAAGAAGAAGAAGCCAGATTCTACCCACAGCTTCAACAGCTGCAACAAGCCCCCCCTAAAAAAAATGGAGCTAAAACACAAGAACAAAGGCAAAAGAAAAACAAAATCTGGGAACTGTGATCCGAACAACACTAACCCAAGAGGAGTAGAATTGCTGCAGCTTTTGTCTTTGCCCAAAATCAGAAGCACGCCAAAGCAAAAGCAGCAGCAGCAGCAGCTACAATCTTCTTCTTCTTCTGCTTCTTCCCAAGAAGCACAATTTGGAGATGCGAGTGATTGGCACCACAACTGCAGCAGCTAGCAGCTAGCAGCACACAACACAATTGAGCAGTATTATGAGGCGGGACAAAAGCTTCAACTGCAAAGCTGGAAGCGGCGGAAGTAGCAACAGCAACAACAGAACGCAGTATCATGAGCCAGGCAACAACAGCAGCAGCAGCAGCAGCAGCCAGGGAGGCTGATTGCAACAAAACCCAACTCCAATCAGCAAGAGATGATCTTATAAGTATTGCAACAAAACACAAAACACAAAACCCAATTCCAATCCAACCCAATCCAATCCAAATCAATCCCTCCTGCTGCTGCTATTGCACTAGTACTATCATCACTTTCTTTGTTTCTTTCTTTCATTCTTTGTTTCCTTTTTTGGCAGTAAGCAAAAACCCAAACTCTACACTAGCAACCAAACTTTAGAGTGTAGTAAAGACTAGTGTTGTGGTTTTGTTGGCCCTTTGTTGGTTCCGTGTCTCACTTGACCCACAAATTAATAAGTTACTCATATCCCCTCCCCCACCCCAACCAAAACAAAATGCCCTTTTCCATACCCATTTTCCTTTCTTTTGTCTCTGTACGCAACTTATCTGTAAAGTTGGTCAAACCTGGGGCCAAAACTGACCACGACTTGTTGAACCCCATCAGGACTTTTGGAACCCCAGTTTGGCCTAAACCAAGGATGACTACTCTCTTAGCCCCCAGTTTGGTTGATTGACTCTCTTACCCCCCAGTTTGGTTGAAACCCACTCTCCTAACCCCCAGTTTGGCCAAAACTGCGACTCACTTAAGTCTGGGAACCCAGAGAACCCTCAGTTTGAGGAAAATTGACAAAAACTGGCAATGACTCTCAGAACCCAGGACAGAACATTTCCCCAAAGCGAAAAAAAAAAGAGGGGGCGGCTGAAACCAAACTCTGCATCTAAATTGGGGATCAACTGCCTGAGTTTCCTATTGAGTTGTATTTTATTTTATGCTTTGCTCCTTCTTCTGTGGATTCTTTTTTTTTCTGTT
>Ga0116231_10001126_pt1 | contig 53319 bp, 43 predicted proteins | sample S1TSphgellanicum_2_FD_89695 | JGI IMG/M metagenome (GOLD analysis project Ga0116231, IMG submission 89695) | Host-associated microbial communities from peat moss isolated from Minnesota, USA - S1T2_Fd - Sphagnum magellanicum MG | ecosystem: Host-associated > Plants > Peat moss > Unclassified...
AAAAGCTGCTAATAAGGCTCCCGCCCCTTCTACCCTTTCTCATTCCTCAAAGCTTGGGTGAGAGGAGGAGATGGTGGGGGGGGGGGGGGGGTAAGGGGAGAGAAGAAGGGCGGCTGGAAAGCTTAAATTTGAGCCTCATATGGGGGCGGGGGGTTGTTGTTGTTCTTCTTCTTCTTCTTGAGGTAGTAAGAGAGGGGCAAGACTTCGGTGGATATGGTGTGTGGGACCTTATCTGCAATCTGAGCTTTTTTCTACGACAAAAAAAGGCAGTGTTTATATATGAAGCTTTGTGTCTTCTACCTAGTAGTTAGTAGTAGAGGAGCCTTTTTGCAAAAACTCGTTCCCTCATTGGGTGTAGCTGCTTACTTGCTTGCTTTTTCTTTCTTTCTTTCTTTCTTTTTTGATGTGAGCTTTTTGGAGGCAGAGAAACTGCTGTGTTATTATTATTATTAAGTATTATGGTGTTGCATCCAACTTCCTTTCTTTCTTTCTCTCCTTAGCTGCTAATTTGATTGACCCATGTCAAGTTGTCAGCTTGGCCACTCCTTTTTCAGTCAGTTTGTGCGCTTTTGGGTCAGAAAAAGAGTTGTGTTTAAAAGGATCATGTTGCTGCTGCATATTATGCTCCTTCAATTGGATGGTGCTTTTCTCTCTCATGTGAGTGAAGCGCTTTTGGGGCCACCCAACCAGCCACCCAGCCAATAAGCAGCTGCTGTAGTAGTAGTAGTAGTAGTAGTAGCAGTTATGGTGTTGCATATGACACTGACACTACTAGATATATCCTTTCTCCTCCTTCCCTCTATTCGCAGGAGGGAACCGTGTCAGATTTTGTGCACAACTTTCTGTGAGTTTGGGCGATGAGTGGGTTGGTGGTGGGTGGATTCACATCTGGCTACCACCACCGAAGCAATTGGTGCAGCAGAGCTTCAGACTTCCCTTCAGAACTTGTGGCAGGCTGCTAAATTTGTGATCGATCAATCTGCAAAAAACACAGTTCTCTGTAACAAACTATTCTCAAGCTGATTGAGTGATTATATCCGTGATTTGATAGCCACTCAAAACCATTGGGGCCTATTACTGCAAGCCATTTAGCAAATTCTCATTCATCAGCAGCGGCGAAGAGAAACAGATCAGATTTTAGCAACATTCTAATTAGATCCCCAAAGAGAACAGATCAGATTTTAGCAAATTATAACTAGCTCTAGCTCCCCGATGGAAAAAGATCAGATTTCAGTGCTTGACATGTGACCTGCTTCAGCTTTTTCCCCGTCTTAAGTGCAGACTATTGACGACCATTAAGAAGAAAAACCTTTTAACAACACTTTGTTAGCACAAAACAACAACAATTGCTTTGCTTTTGTTATTGGATCTCTCTATCTATCTATCTATCTAGCCTATCCTATCTGTTGCAAAGAAGATAAGGGTAATCTTCCCCATTTTCATACTAGTGGCCCATTATGTTAGAGACTTCCGTAATAAGTACAAAAAAACCTTTTGCTCCCCACCCAGCACAAATGAATAACTCTGCTGCACATTGGGTATTTATTGCTTGATGTCAGAAGTCAGAACCTGGATGGATTGAAGCCCTCCTCTTTCTTCACAACAAGATTGCGGATGGGTTTTTAAAGAGATTTTGGAGGCGGGAAAACCCAAATTAAAAAAAATGACAAAATTTCCCCTTTCCCCTTGTTTGTAGCCTATTCTTTTGGGTTTCTTTTCTAAGACTGAAGAAAACTTTAGTCTTGGTTTCTATTATTCATTGGGTTTTCTTTTCTAAGACTGAAGAAAACTTAGTCTTGGTTTTCTTTCGATTCATTGGGTTCGAGCATTTAGGCAAAAAACTTACACACCGATTAACTAATGTCCAATCCATCACAAAACTTAGTCTTGGTTTTCTTTCGATTCATTGGGTTCGAGCATTTAGGCAAAAAACTTACACACCCATTAACTAATGTCCATCCAATCCATCACTTTTTGTCATGAATCATCATCACATTCACTGCTGGTTCTCAAGATTAGTATCAAGTCTAGGAATTGGGTTGTTGCAGCCCCCTTTTAGTTACATAAATGGAATGAATGAATGAATGAATGGTGGGTACTTAATTTGATTAGGAAGTGCAGTTTGCAAGTGTTTGAAGTTGATGGTGTTGGGATGAATTATCAACAATTTGTCCCATATCATACTTATGTTTGTCATTTGTCATAGCAGCTAAAATTTTTGTATGTAGGCTGAATTGAGTGATCTTTGGTGATCCCCAATATCCCTAAAAAAAAGTTGCTTGGATTTCTTCATAAATTACTTAGTTGATGAATTTGGTCCACTTTGGACCATATTTTTTATGTTGTTTCTATGTTTCATTTTGTGTCAACCCTAAACCCTAAACCCCAGGTGTCAGTTTTTTTGCAAACCACCCCCCCCCCCCACAGAATCCCAACCCCCCATTTGGGATTTTATGCAATCTTTTTTACTTTTTGGAAACCGACCAATGTGGCTCTGATATTTTTGGGAGCAAGTGGCAATGTGGGGATTTAATTTTTATTTTTTAAAATTTTTTTATGGCTCTGATATTTTTGGGAGCAAGTGGCAATGTGGGGATGTAATTTATTTATTTATTTATTTTTGAGTTGAATAGTTGTGCTTTCCAATTAGAGATTAAATGGTGACCCCTTTGAAAATCAAGAGGCCAAGCAATGGTGACTATAGGCATTTCAAAAAGGACTTTGCTTCGTACTCCCATGGAAACAAAGTCCATATTCAAATGGTGACTATAGGCATTTCCAAAAAGACTTTGGTTCGTACTCCCATGGAAACAAAGTCCATATTCAAATGTTGCCCACTCCATTCAATCGTTTGCAAAAACAATTTAGCAATCATATTCAAGCACAAAAGCCCTCCACTACCTCACATCCACCCTTGGAGTGACGAGGGAAACTACTTGCATACTTGAGCAACTTATGAAGATTTACAATGTTGTAGGTGTGTGCCACATGACAATCAACCCTTATTGTAGGAGTGTTGTGCTTGGTGATTGGCGGCTATAAGCCATCTACCCCATGTTGATAAGACATTAACATTGTTAAATAGCTCTCTAGTGAAGCCATTTATCCTAATTCATGCTCCTTGGTGCCCCTAGTTTTCAACAAGGGAAAAATCAAAGGTGACTACCTTTCATATGTTGGGTGTGACGTGCCCCCTATCCATAAATTTTGGAGTTTCAAACATAGCTTCAAATGACTAATCTTCACAAAATTAAACATAAGCCTTGTCATCTAACACAAAAAAGAAGAAGGCATAATTTAACTTTTAATAGCCAAAATAATTGTTACTATGCATTGCCATCATAATGCGATCCTTCCTTCTTCCTCAAGATATGATGCTCAAAAATTATCTTCCTTCAACAACTTCTTAAGTATTAAGTTTGCACCCAATGATTTGCACACAAGCTTTTTGTAAAATTTGAACATTGTAACATTCCTTTATCTAGTTAGTGGCAAAAAACATTTATTCACACTTGTCAAAAGCCTCTAGATTGTTTACATTTGTTGTTTCAATGAAATGTTTTGACCAAGAAAAAGGATTACAAATTAAGTTATGATCTTTATGGTTGAAATTTAAAAAATTAACTGGTAACAAATACACTTAAAATGTTAGCATTAGTATTAAACAAAATGCTATTGTTTTATTTTGGTGCAGATGGCATTCACCTCACTGCCATTAGTTAAATAAAATGAATTTACAAAAGGTTTTTTAGTTTGAAATGAACATACAATTCAATTTGGGGTTTTTTTTTGGGCATGTTTTAATGATTCATTTTATTCTTAAGTGAAGTCCTTAGCTTTAGAGGGAATTTCATTCTACATTCATTTGTTAGAATAGAAAATAAATGACGTTGTATAAACAAGTGGGATTTTCATATTGCACATTCAAAATAATAATTTTGACAAACAAGTGATATTTTGATATTAAGACAAACATGTCCTTGAATAAAGTTTGTGTTTTCATGATGAATAAAACAAAATTGCGGTCTATCATTCACCAATTCATTCTAGCATTTCATGATTATAGTCATGGGCTCAAGACCAAGGTTAGGGCAAACACCAATGAACAAACAAAAAGCAAGTTGGAGACACGGTGAAAATGGAATATTCACTCAAATGAAAGTGTAGGTGCTTGAGAGTAAAAGGTAAGCACTCCCAAGACTCGCAAGTTATACACCCACTTTCGGAGTAGGAACTCCTAAAGAGTCCCAAATATTTGGAGCAAGGTTAGGAAGGACAAGCCTTGTTCAAATCAAGTAATGTTTGACACATTGAAATTCTCAAAATGATTATAACATACATGCTTCACATTCCCAAAACATAGTTGTTAGCTAATAATCAAATGTCCATTTGAAAAATTATGACACAAATTTTCAAAAGAGTCACAACCACTTATACATTGATTTGGAGAGGCAAATGACTGACTTTCAATTGAAGAGCTTGACACAACATTGAAAATATCTTGACAAGACCTTTATAAGATGTTTGTATTTGCATCTCCAATTTGGTTAATTTTTTGGGAGGTCAAAAGACATTGAAAAGTTTTTCTAAAAAGGATTTTGGGAATTTTTTTAAAGAATTGTTGGGATGTTAAAGGACAAAGAAAAGGACAATCCACCTCCATCAAGCCAACCATATGAGCTTTTCTTAACACAACATTGTCTTTTCAAGAAAGGATAGCCATTAGCCCACCAACACAACAAAAGAGGGGTAAACATATATAAAAAATCCATTGATATTTAATAGTAGAATCCAAGTGGACTTTTGGATTCCTAAATCATGAAGTGTCAAACTTTGATAGCAAACAACTCCTTGCTTTGCTCAAATTATAAGGTCAAATAAATGATGGAAGCTATTAACATATAGATGGACCAATTTGACTATATCTCAAGGTAACATAATGAATTACATGTTTGGACAAAATGGTTAAATGTAATCAAAAGATTTGAAAATGACCATATCCTTAGGTTTGTCAAATGAATCCTACTAATTTTTGATTTGTAAAGGAATGTGTGCAAAGATAGGGCACACTTTCTAGTTCCCACAATTAAAAAAAAAAGGCATGGAAGCTTTAGGATGCAATTATGGTGACTTCTTCAGTTGAAGTTTTGATTATGTCAAATTGTACGAACCAAGAAGAAAAGTCGATTAGTTCAATTTAAAGCCAAAGTGTTGCCTTTAGAAGGTTGCTTCCATTTTATTATAATGGAAACTAATAATTATAATTTATATATAACATTGCAATTAATATTATATAATATAAATAACATGCAAAAACAACAAAAGGTGCAATTTATTGAAAAAAGGAAGATTTATTATTTACTTAAATATAAATAAGGTGCCTATAATTTATTATGAGAATATATTTAAAATATATTTAGTAGATTATGGAATATAACTAAAATATATTTACAATATGCCATTATTTTGTAAAAAACTAAAAAAAAAAACCCTTTTTTTTTAGGTGTTTACAAAAATATATCAAGAGTGATCTCTTCAAGAATGGTGCATGGATAAGCCATGAGGGATTCACACCCATGAGCCATATCATGGTTTAAACTTGGGGAAAAATCAACACGTTCTTTCTTATAATATATTTTGCATTTCCCTCAAGCAATTAGATCCAAATGGCACATTTTCCTAAGAGTGTCAAAATTGAAATTATGAATCTTACCAATTTGGAGGCTTATAATTTTCTTGTTCAATTTTGATTGAAAAATCCTTAATTTTATATTTATATCCCTTGAAAGAAAAATTTCTATTGTCATATCTAGCTCCCAAATAAAAAACTAATTAACACCTTCGTCAAACATTTTAATAGATGGGAATCATTTGGTAGTTTGATTTTAGATCCTTGAAATTGTCATGACATGATTCAAATATTCAATTTAAGGATGCAAAACTTGGTTTCTCATCCACACATTGGTGTTTTCTTAACCACCCCCCACCACTTTTATTTCAACTTTCTTGACTTTTTAACAAGGCTTTTTGTTTAATCCATTGCATCAAGTGTGCATGGGCTAAAAAAACATCAACTTGCATCAAGTTATTTAGAAAAAAAAATGGAAATATTGCTTCAACAATATTTGAATGTTGCACACAACACATGAAGGTATGATTTGGAAACAAATATGTGGTAGTCACATGTTATTACAACATGAAGGTGATGGAGGTCATGTATGAACTATTTGGAAATAGATGAGGGGTAATCACATGTTAATACAAATGAAAGGGATGAACATGACGGATGAACTATATGGTTCATCTTGCCACCTTCACAATTCATTTAATGAATTGAATAATTAATTAACAAGTAAGTTGGCTAGATGGGACCTTCACAAATTATGTGACATTCATCTATCCTTTTGAATCTCTTTAAGCTTCTCCTCGGGTGGAATTCAATTGGTATTTTGCTAAACCCATGCAAATCCTTCCTCTTGTTTAGCTAGTACCCAACTTTTTAAAGCAAAGACAATTTTGAAATGAGCCCTTTATTTATACTATGCATTTTACCTTATTTATATGCCTATTTTTTTTTTATCAATGAGCAACAACATTTTAAAAAAGATTTTAAAAATATCAAATAGGTGACTTTTATTAAAGAGAATTTGGTGTATTTGTGACAATATTACAAGTGTTCAAGTTAATGAAGCCTCTAGTTAATGACAACTTGAATATGTCAAAATTTGATAATAAGCAACAATAAAATTCAATTAAAAGTTGACGAAAGATTATTAATCATTGCAATATCAAAAACTAACAACATTTATAAAACCTAAAGGGAACTTCTGACTACATAACTTAGTACTATGGAGCTATTTGGCAATGCACAATTTGCCATTAAAATTTATTAGACCTTTGAAATGCCTAAGTTAATGCAACATTTTTCAATCACTTTTGGTGTCATAACACAAAAAAATTACAAGGTGTTATGCCTTAACATGCGATAAAATGATCAATTTGTCAAATTTGATTTGTTAATTTCAATAATAAGATATTAAAAAATTTGGACCTTATTTGAAGATTTTCATATCATAATCATTTTTTTGGGGGGGGGGATGAATTTCAATGTTTTCTTCTTAACATGCATGTTAAAAATTTTATCTAGGTGAAGGTTTATTCACATGGACTTTATTATCCCATTAATCACCTTATAATCCCCAACTGAAATAATAATATCAAAATACACTATCATTTTAACAATATTAAATGGACCTTGTATGAACTATTTATTTGTTGCAATTGATTCATCTTATTTTGCGACCACCTAGCGAATTGGGTGACTCTCTCACAAAGGACAAGTAAAAACATTGATTGATCATAAAAAATTCAACAAGAAAATAACAAGAAAAAATGTCGACACAACTATAAATATTGATTGTATAAAAACAAGAAATCAAAGGAAAAACAACAAAAGCAAAAATGCAAAAACAAGTTCAAATCAAAAAATATTGATCGAGTACCACAAACAAGAAATCAAGGAAGAAACAACAATAGCAAATGGAAGGGCAACTAAAAACATTGATTGAGCACCAACCAAATCGAATCAAGAGAAAACAACAAGTGCAAACATGGAGATGAAATGTAATGAAATTTAGCAAGCATGTGCAAAGAATGACATTGAAAACAAATGCATTTTGGCAATCAACATTAGAGGAGGTGGGTGCAATGTGATGAAGAAGACTTGGATTGTCGTTGATGAGTTTTGTAGGCCTATATTTATTTTCACAAATTTGACTATATATTGCCAGTCAAAAAAGGACCGATGGAAAATGGCAAGGAGTTGTACTACAAATTTGAATTCTAAAGCGAAACTCTTGGTATACAACAACTTTGTGATTGCTTTGAAATTTAGAATGTCATGTATGTCCAAGCATGGTTTTGTTTTTCAACTTTGTGATGTAGCAAAACTTGCAATCATCGACAAGAAGATGCATCCTTTATGCCAAATGTTGCTGAAGAAATAACTGAGATCATCATCAAGCTTGGCAGTTGCAACAATGTGAAGTGGGTTCAAGATTCTTTGCACATCTCTCTCTCTCTCTCTCTCTCTCTGGGTCATTGAAGCAATAGGAAAAACATGACCCACACAGAGTAATTGCCCAACTTGGGTTTGTGTGATATTAGTAATAGTTTTTGGGAAGGTTAGTGACAGATTCACAGTGGAGATAAGCAACCATGATAAGAAATTTGTCATAAGCCCTGAACCCAAGGATCTGCTGAAAATCTAGTTTGGAAGTCCAAGATAAAAGTGGGGGTGACAGAAGACCTCTCAGCCCATGATGGACCAAAAGTAGGAACTCACATAAGCCAGCTGGTTTAGTGCCAAAGGAAATTAACATGACAATCTCAGACATCAGCGATGACCAAATTGTTGAGGAAAAGAGCTGACCCATGAAAAGCCCCTCATGAAAGTGAAAGTCATGGCTGCTGAAATCCTCAATGGTCTAATAAAACTTGCAAAAAGAATAATGCGAAGTGCTTTTAACCCTGAATGACAGGATTGAAACTTGAAAGTACTAACTAGGAGCTGAGCTACGAGCATTTCCCAAGAGAGTTTGACACCATACCGGATGATGACAATCTGGTCAAGTCTCAGAATACTGTTGATCATTTCCCCAACAGCACAGCCTTCATCTCACACCTGCAGCACACAGCAGGTCTGACAAAGTGTGACCAACTAACAGAAGCTCCAGAAAACATGACAAGAATGAGTGCAGTCAACATAACCTGATGAGTGTCATTGACACACTATCACATCTTCTCACCCCTGTTGGGAATGACCATGACTGTCTGCCATGAGCCAGGCTCACTAGTTGCTCCTGACATTGGGTGCAGATAAAAACAACATAATCGGACTAGGTAGCGGGTGGGAGCACGCAGGTTACCATGAATAGTTGAGGTGTGTGACACAACGTGCTCGAGCTCATTATCAAACATAACCATGTCCCTTGTGCAGGAGAATTAAGATGCCCTCGTTTGATCAACACATAGAGCGGGTATGAAATCTTCATTGGACATAACCATCCCTTGTGAGAATCAGGATGCCCTTTTTGCACCCATGCATTAAAGTGGTTATGAAATCTTCATCCAAGCAGTGAAGAAGGATTATGGAATCATTGGGCCAATCATGTGAGCCCAAAGGGGGGTACATTGTCGCTAACTAGTAGATTGGATCAATAAATGAAATGAATTAGGTCGAAGGTTATGGGTTGAATTAGGTCAATGACAGCATCAAGATTCTCTCAAGAGATGGTTATGTCCATATGAATCTGCTCAAAATTTTTGCACAAAGAATTATACAAAAATCTGCACCTTGAGTTCTGTTTGCATTCCAGAAGCAACAGGGAGACTCAGTAATGATGTTGGTTACCACTAAAAAGGCCCATTGATAATAACCCTCCCCCTGGTATCATTCAAGTTGCAAAGAGCTTCTAAGTGTAAGCTTCATTTCCACTTTGAAGAATGTTTAATTAATTGGTTGCAATCTAATAGATGTAGCATGACCGGACTTTAAGTATTATAAAGGAACTCTTATTGGGTACTTAGAATTGATTCATATTTGCAATTTTGGTTAATTTGAAGAGCATTGAGAGATGACCTGATAAATAGTGTATGGATATTTCAGATCTGATAACATAATAGCTATTAGCAACCAATCAGCAAGCATAAAAAGAGGAAACCCGACTCTTAAGACAAGAGAACAAGGTGGAAAAACAAACCTTAGGAGTGGTTTGACCAACAACAATAAGCCATCAACATGCTTAGAGTAGGGTAACACCCCAAGAGTGGGGCATTCCCAAAATAAGCACCTGCCCAAATCAGAGCCAAGGGGCGCTTATTTAAGGTTTCTGCCACTGCCTTACATTGGTTAATGCCCTTGGAGCAGGCTGGTGAAAAACACCAAACAGAAATCTTTCTTTTGTTAAGCAAACCGCCAGTCTCATTCAAAAGAGGCTTTGATGAGTACCCAAGTTTTTTTTCCCCTTGAGCAGATCAATTTAGCTCACAATTGAGCTACAAAAGGCTTTTTTGGAGTTACAACTTAGTCTTAAAACTGAGTATTGACAAGATTAGCAGAACCCAACTCTTCTCAGAAAGGACATGAACTACTTGCAACTTGGGAAACCCACAAGTCACTTACCACTACTTGCAGGATATAAACTACTTGCATTTATAAATCTCAGCTTCATTGTGTTTTCATGGAACTTCCAAAGCCACATGCACAATGAAGGAGAGGCAACACTAAGTTGCTTCAAACTTTTTAGTAGCTGCACTGAAAAAACTACTACAATTTAAAACTTAAAACTTCAAATTCTGACAAACTGGATAAGTGCCCACGTTCAAGAGGATTTTCATCTGACCCAATGTTTCTTCCTTTATGCCAAAGTTCTTGAAGCATGTCTTTTGACCCAACAGATCTTCAATCTGTGATCCAAAAACTCCACTGATCAAGAAAGGAACATCACAACTGTGCTCAGGTTTGAAGCTTGATTCCGTCCCAGTGACAAACTTGATCACCCATTGACTAAAAACCAAAAAAGGGGAGTTCTACAAATCCCACATGATGGAGTATTGCAACAAGCTTCATAGAGGCTTTCACAATGCACATATCTGAACCATGGCCACAGGGAGGTGGAATTAAGCATTACAGGCTATTGTCAGAGTGAGGAAGGGGCAATGTCATCCTGAGCAAAATGCTTGTCAAATTTTGTCCATCTTGGTCTTGCAAACGCCACAAAACCATGAACATCAAATTTGCATTCCAGAAAAAAGGTTTTTATGTCCAAAGCAGTTTGAAGACCACCTGCAAATTTTGCTCCCGATAGCTTCTATCACTTCTTTGACCTCTGATCAAATGAATATTCTTCTGTGAATCAAAGATATAATTACTGAGGTAAATGGAAAGGCCACATGGTGATCTGCCATCACAACTAGAACTGAAGTCAAAGAGTTTGGAGCTTCCTCTCAGTGCGGTCAAAAGGCTCAGGCCTCAACTCCCCTCATCATAGCAACTTTGTGTGCTGGCCTGGTATCTAGAAAGGCGACTTTTTGTAACTGATCCTAAATGCCTCCTCCTCCTCCTCCTCAGTCCATATACATTAGCAGAGGATGTTCTTCAGAAATCCATAATCCAATTATGACCCTTTTGCAAACAACCTAACTGTTAACCCAAGCTTTCACTAGACTGGGAGATTGCGCACTCTTGATGAGCACAACTGATCATTTTCAGCACTGTGCAGAATCAATCTACATGATGATGCTATCAGGAGAACTAAGTATTTTGTTAAGGTTTAGCTTGAAAGAAGAAAGCCAGCGACTTTTGGAGTGCTAACTTCTGCAGCACAGGCTGCATCGATCTGGAGTTGCACAAGAAAAATGAAGCTTCAAATCAAAAGCTTGGGAGTTGGGTACTTATGGAACATTTTTTATAATTGTCACATGGAGTTGGTGAAAGGAGTGAGTGAGTGAGTTTGTTAGTTAGGTAGTCATGAAATGTTTTCATAATTGTCATGGTGACATCACACTAATGAACCTTAATCCTTGTTTAATCTAAAGCTAGTTTTGATTACCATCTTCACTAAAATTGCCTTTGTACACAAAATTCTTACCATTTATGTTCTTGAACCCCCTTTACATTCGATTGCCATTTGCCATTGTAAGAATAATTCTTTGACTATATTTTAAAGGCTATTTATTGGTTTCATTTTGTTTTTTAAAAAAAATAATATGATGTAACTTCTCATTTCATGTCTTCATGTTTTGCTATACCAATTGCACAAGTAATGTGAAAGCACTCAAAAACCACTAATGCACCTTAAACCAAAGCCTACATTGGCCTCCCATCACCCCTTGCTATGTGTTAAAAAGTCATGCATACATTATTATAGCATATTAATGTCACTTAAAACACAACTTTTGGCCCGTGTGATATAAACTTTTAATGACATAGTTCATTTATATTAAAATATTAATAAGAAGGGTTTGGGACTTATAAAAACATGTTTTATATAATAGGCCCAAGGGACACTAATAAAAAAGAAAATGAAAATATGTGAGTAAAAATATAAGGTGCAATATATTGGTTGTTGGATAAAAATTATAAATTACTTAGTTAACAAATAGGGTACATTCAAATAATCAATTTATTTTAATATAGGGTATGTGATAATCTGAAATAATGGATTATAATTAATATAGTGTGGTTTTAATATGTATATATTAAAAAATTAAATAATAATAAGGTGATAAAAAATAAATTGGACAATTATCTAATACCCCCTCAAAATGGTTGTTTGACGCATGTAGATCCCAAATTTTACATTAAGTGTTTCCCTAGGGATAATAAGGTAAGCTAATATCAAAATTTTGCAAGGCTGAAGTAGAAGCACCTAAAACCACCATTATACCCAAAAAATTTGAAGTTTGTAATGACCTTCTAACACCACTTGCTATGTGTGCAAAAATTGAATGTACTTGTATTATGATGGATTGATGGTAATTAAAACATAACTTTTCACACATGTGCTATAACATTTTAGTAACATTATTTATCCACATTAAAAGGTTAACAAAAATGGCTTGGGGGTGTTACAACAAAAAAAATTAGGTGAATTTTTTCATTATGGCAACAAGTGTTTTTAGTGTAAATTCAAAAACATTTGGTAGAAATTAGAAAAATTGGTCAAACTTTTGAAACTAAGTTTTTTTAAAAAACCCTAAATATAGTACATTTCAAAAAGTAGGACATTATTAAAATTAAGTTAGTTTACAAACTAAAAAACTTTAAGGAAATCATGAGTTATTTTATAAAAGTCCAACATTTTCAATTCCAATTGGAGGAGTTTTTTGTTTTCTTATAGTTTTCCAAAACCAAATTGCAATGGAAAGTCAACAAATATTCATGCTATATTGCTTATTTCAATGGTTCTAGGTGTTTAGATACCTTAATTTTGTTTCTCCACAAATGTGCCATACTTATGTAATTTTTAAAATTTACCATACATTTATCCACTTATGCCCACATGGTACATGTACATGGTATAGGACGAAATATTTATTCCTACCCTTATTTTGTGAGCAAGGAAAATGTTTATCATTTATTTTTACCTTTATTTGGATTGGTTAGGTGTAATCACAATCCAATGAGCCAAAACCATGGCAATTGTGGCAAGTTGTTGTTTATTCATTCATATATATGTCAAGGAATTCAAATAAAAAATCTATTTGATGACTTTTTAGGTTTAGGTTTTGATTTAAAACATTTGAAAATGAACACCTATCAAGTATTAGAAGAAATTAATTTTGCCAAGGACTATCAAAAGGACTTATATAATAAAACCATTTTGATGGGAAAAAAAATGAGGATTAAACCTATTAACCACATTAAAAAAACATTCATACCCCAAAAAATGTGGAATTTTAAAACTTTAAAAGCTCAAAATCTTACTTGGCTTAGAACTTATTTTGAACATGTACACTTTCACCTAATAGATACATATTTTGAAAAATTTACAAAATTTACATTTATTCAAATCCAAATGCAATATAATGAACTAAAGTTGTCCTGTCATGCAATTGTTTAATCTATGTTTATTCTCGGAATATTTTGGATTAATTTTAAATATATATCATTATGTTAAGGTTTACATTACACATTTGTCAAAAATAAGTCAATTTCCAAAATTTAAATGTTCTTTTAAGTAGTAAAAACATAGGTTACAATTGTTTTTAAAATGCTTTCAAATATTTTTTATTCATTAGATTGATTCCAAAGTTATTCACATGACATTCCCATGATATATTATGAATGTTGTTAAATAAGCAAATCCAAAAAGTTCAACACCAATTTAAATTTTCATTTAAAAATATTACATATTAAGTAGTGGTTACAACCAATGATCTTTTTTTCAATTTTTGGATGTTGCATCATTGGGTAGCATCCCAAGAAGGATTTAACATTAAATGAATTTTAAAAACTAACATGTTTAAATATTTAAAAAATAATTAAAAATGATATTGAATTAAAATCAAAGTCCAAACGTGGTAAAAAAATTTCATTTTTTTTCAAAATTTGAAGAATATTTTTAGAAAACATATTGTGAAAAATATTCTTTTTTATTTTTCATATTTTGATGAAATTTTTGCAAAAAATAAAATTGTGGTTACAATTATTCTAATACATATTTGCATGATTAAACCCACTCAAAAAATATATTGAAACTAATATACCCACCCAACATTGGTAAATAACCTTGATATAACACATTTGGAAAGAGGAGCATGGAATAAATTGAATGGTGGTACACTTGCCAAGTGAAACATTTTGCTTTATTTGGGATAAAAGACAAAGTTGAATTTAGGTAGGGATCAAACATTTGTTTTATTTTGCAACATATGTGGAACATTTGTGGACATTAAGATAATGAATGTTAATTATTTTTGTCAATGGAAATAATTGAATGGGTCAAAATGCATTTGTGTATATATGTTCAACTTATAACCTTGCCTGGTGTTGAAACAAACATTCAAAGATTCTCAATCAATTTACATGTTATCATTGATACATTTAACTACTTAAACTTAATTAATTAGGCTAAACCAAATTACCTAATAATAAAATTAAAACCTAGGAACTATGGTCTCAAATGACTTTTGGTGATTTGGGATTCTAAAATCACTTCTGTGCGTTTTCTAGATTTTTGGGTGTGTTTATGCAACTTTGCATTTTGCGATTTTTCTTTGTGCAAGTTTTCCATGTTTCTTACATTTATGGAGCTTGGATTCTTGTGTTTTGTTTCATGTTTGTAAGTGAGCTTATGTTTTGGCTTGGGTTATGATGCATTAAGTATGAAGGTGGTTGTTACTTGATGTGTTGTTGGTGGACAATGAAGTGTGGTAGCATGTTACATATTTTCTTTGTACTTGGGGCTACTTTTTATTGCCAATTTATTCTCAATTGTGCTTCTTATTGATGTGAAGTAAACTTTCAAACTTCTAAACATTATAGATCTTTAAGCGTTACACTTGTTTCTCTTTTTTTATGTTGGTAGAAAATCCACACCTTATTAAAATTAGGGTTACATGGCTTTACATTATATGTGTTCAAAATACTGGTGCACATGGTTTGCATTTTACTACCTTCTTGCATTGACCCAAGATTTAAAGCTTTGTGAATGTTCACAAATCTATATCAAAAGATTTCTTGAACTTGTGTCAAAATTTTCTTTACCAAAAATTTATTGTTGACATTGTAATTTGTGGAATTTTTTGACAAATTTTGGTTAGGAGGTTGGATCATCATATGAGTGAAATGGTAACAATCAATCACACATTGACAATGGTTTTTGGGGTGTCATTGTTGTAGAAAATTTGTAAATCTTTCAACCATTCATATAATATTTGATGATCTTGTGATGATAGTAACAACTTTAGCTCATGGACATTGGTAAACATTTTTTAATTCAAAGCATTGAATATGTGCAATATTCACATAGACATTCTCATGGTACATTGATGATTTGCAATGGCTTAAAATTTTTCTTAAAGAAAATTAGGAAAAGACTTGAAGAGTTTCAACTATTCTTCAAATTGGTACATACAATTTGCTAAATTATGGCACACAATTACATTGTATTACACTTTTTGTTACGGATCATTGATATTTTTGCACAAATTGTGATAATTTTAATTTCCTTGTAATGTCGATTGACGATCATTTCTATTTTACTCAATTTTTAGTTTACATTCAAAATTACAAAAGTAGTTATTTAGGAAGATGTTTTCATAAGGATAATTAGGTTTTTTTTGCATGGATTATTTGTTCAATTTAGGATTTAGGGTTTAACTAAGCTTGCAGGTGTATGTACTTTAAGGTGGCTCATTTTTTGAAAAAACAAGAGTTCACAAAAGTCCATTCTATAATGTTAAAATTTTGAGTTTTTTTGGTACTATGGGTTCAATGGTAATAGAGTCTATGTACCAAAAGCAATAAAGTCCATATTAATAGAAGCCCACCTACATATTCTAAATATGTACACCTTTAGGGGAAAAAAATTGAAATTGGAGAAAAAAACAACTATGTTAGGGACTTATGAAAATATGGCTCAATTTTAACCATTCAAAAGTTCCTAATTAAAATTTGATCATTATTTTTGAAGGAAGACTTTCACATAAAAGTTTATTATTAGATGTTACACCATATATTGAGTCATTATAGATTTGGAATGGAATTCAATATGAACCTTTTTATTTTCTACCATTAACAACTTGATTATCATTCGGTTAATGTATAATGAATTTCAAATTCTCTTGATTAGTTTTATTATTCATTATAAGTGTCCAAAGGAAGGGCACTTTGCAAAAATGGGCACCGTGACTCAAATAGTGAGCCACCATAGTGTGCATTCACCCTTGCATTAGAAAGAAAATTTCATCTTCCCAAAGTAATAAGTTTGAGGGAACAATTAATTATATATATGTATATGTAGGATTAAAACATCCTTAAGGATAAGGATTTGTGACATTTTTTGTTCATGAAGATTTCAATACTACACATTGTTAAACAAAATCAAACATAAGAAGCTATATTTAAAATTTGATTTTCTAATGTTTATTCTTGGGATACAATATAAAACTCAAGGCATTTGGATGTTATTATCTTGTGACTTGTAAACATATCATCATTAGGGATGCTCATTTCAATCATTCAATTTTTTTGAACCAACATGCATAATCTAACTCAAAAGTTTACACCAATGATTATGAGCCAAGTTTTGATCTTAGTTGACTTGACTCATCAATGGAATCTATGATATAAATAATTTTATTTACAAAGATTGTTCTTTAACCAAATGCTACAACATAATCACAAGTTTGGCAAAAAAATGTCAAACCCTATATGTTTGAAGAAGTTCATTCAAAAGGTTAAAAACATGTTAACATGAAAAAAGATATGGATTTAATTGCTAAAAGTCAAGTTGAGACATTTGTCAATCGCCATGAAAAAATAATTCCAACAATGGCAAAATGGGTTTACAAAACAAATGAGGTACCAAGTGCAAATCTTGACATTCTTGAAACACTTGGTAATGAAGGGCTTGAAGAAAAGGGTAACATCTGCTACCATCGGAGGTATGGCTAATGTTCAACATAAATTAATGTTCAAGAAGGCTTGTTCAAAAAAGAATCTTAATCTTTCATTGTTGAAATCTTAGAAAATTGAACTCAAAGCCTTCCCTATAAAGGGCACAACCCAAACCATTGAGATATATCTCCATAAACATCATTAATGAATAAAAGATTGAGTGTACCTATTCAATATTGTTAGAATTTTGAAATATTCAAATTGGGGTTGTTGGACATTTTTTTTTCAAAAAACAATTATTTCATGAAACATTTGTCAATTAAATCTTGGGCACATTATGATGAAACTTTTGTTCTTGTGATAAAGTGGCATATTTTCAACATACTTGTCTCTCATTGCTAAGAATGTTGAAAATCTACGTAGGTTAAATGTTAAAATGAATTTTTGAAATGGTGATTTATGAGAGGTTGTTTATGTGAAAATATTTTAAGACTTTGTGGTTAAAGGAAATGATTGCTATTAGTAAGGTGTGAAATCTTATAAAAACATCCATTTCAATGGTTATTTTGAACCATAAGGACTTGAAAACAATTAAGTAAACCAAAAAAATGTGTATAATATATGAAAAATGACAAGATAATGATATTGGTTTTATATGTTGATATTAATTTAGTGACAAGAAACCAACGCTTCAAGAAGGTCAAGAGGATTATTTAGGTGATGTGTCAACTTCAACGATGGTTTAAAATGTCAATCCTTTGTAACACATGTTACTACCTAAATTGCATAAAATTCATCAACTTGGATGTAAGAAGTTTCACGACTCAATGAACATGCATAGTTTACATTCTACTACAAGTTTGACATGACAAGGTATAATCTTTGTCAAACTTTGATTAATGCAAAATTCATTAGAAATATGAAAGAAAAAAGGGGTTGATCCCAAATTATACAAGATTTAGCTAGTTTGAAAGTTGATTCACCCCCATAACACTAGTTTACATCTCCATTATTACAAAATATAATCAATTGATTTATTGCTAAGTTTTAGGTTCCCAATGTGAAAGTTGTGAAACATATCCTATTTACTTGCATACCACTAGTGTTTATGGTGTTCCATTTAGAAGGGAAGGAACTAGTAAAATGGAAGATTTTATTATAACTAATGGGTTGTAAACATAGAGAATAGAGGTTCTACTTTAAAGTACGTGTTTCAATTTGGTAGCAACAACCCTAAAACTTAGGGTCCAAAAAGATAACAAACCAATGGGCTTGTCATCAAATCAAAGTTGAATATCAAGCCCTTATTATTAAATGGGGGATTTAGGTTAACACTCCTTTTAAGAAATTAGGTTTCTCTAATGATGAACCAACTAGATTATGGTGTGGCAACACCAATTTTCATTAAAAAATTTCCCAGAACTTCATATTCTATTCTTGCATGAAACATATGAAATTGTTCTATCACTTCAAGGGGGAATACGTTCAAAAGAAAGCTCAGGGGTTATTTGAATAAAATACCTTGATTGTAAGGGTACCACTCTTGGGTGGTTATTAGAAATGAGATGAACTCCTTGCGGTTACATACCCACGTATATACCAATGTGGGGTGGGCATTAGAAACTGCACCAAATCTTTGCCAGGCATCAGGAAGGGTATCAGAGTTGACACCCATGGCCATAAAAATATGAGATATTTAGGTTTGGATATATATAACCATGGTGATCAAATAAATAAATACCCATTTCTTATATATAACCATGGTTTTCAATTTTGTTTGAAAAAGTCAAATAATCACCTAAAAAATTGTTGCCCATGTATTTTGTCATTTCTTTCACATTTCAGAATCAAAGAACCACCAAATTAATTTAGTAGTTTAATTACCTAAGTACTATCTTCATTCACACTTGCAAGTGCCTCCAAAGTTTTCCTAGTACTTAGGGCGACTTTAGATGAGGGTCTAAGGTCCAAGGATTGATGAATTCAAGAAATCTTGTTGGTTGAAAGCTTTAAATTGGTCCCAATGCCTTTAGATGAGGGTTCAAGACCCAAAAGTGGCAAATTGAAGCTAAATATGCATGGCACCTGATTTGGAGGGAAAATCAATTGGTTCAGACCAAAAAAAGGTCTTAAAAGGAAAGCTCCTAATTTGGAGAACCAAGAATCGGGCTAAGGACCAAAGTATAGTCCAACTCTAGGATTCAATTTGATTCAAATCAGTCCAAATTGGTCTCATAGGTCGCATTACATTGTGGCATGTGTGTAGTATTAATGGATAAAAAAGTTTTCATTCTTTCAATTACATTTTCAATTTTTACCATTTTTGCTACCATCTTAAGGCCAAGGTATCTTGAAAGAATAAAGGTGTGTTCACATTTGATGTTAGGGACTCTAGGGTTTATGTCCCCCTACAATCATACTAATCATTGAAAATTTAAATTTACTTATCTTGAAAATTTTATGTTAAGCTAACATTCACTTAACATTACTGAGTTAGTGCCCATTAACATTGAGTGCCACCTAGGATGCCACCTAGATTTTAATTTAACATCAAGTGTCAATGAATCATAACTCCTATAAGATTTGTTTTTGTTGCTTCTTTCCAAGTTACACAGAAGCAAAAGTAGTTGAAAGTTTGATTTTCTTATAGTCTCTTAGGTGTTGAACTTAAGCCTTTGATCTATAAACCCCATACACTAATATTTGAATTGGGGACTTTGTAAAAAAATTTTAGACCTTGCAACATTATGAAAACCTAGACCATACAAGTGAAATCCCTAACTAGAGAACCCAAAATCCTTAGTGCCCTCTTTTTTTCTTCACACAAATATTTGAAATAATCTTTTTTTAAAACACTTTGGTTGTGCTATTTTTTTGCAAAAGGCCTGGGTTTTCTTTCATGTCCACTTTGGTAATGTAGGGATTGTGGGTTGAATTCAAATGCACCTCAATGTGAAACTAACAACATAAACAAACAACATTCCTATTCATACCAACCCTTTTAAAAATGCTCGTTAATTCAATAACCCAATTCTATAGAGTTATTCAAGAAGTAACTTGTCTTCACCCTATCTTTGGGACTCTTTTCACCCCTATCCCTTCTTTCAGTGATATCTACAACAACCTTTTTTTTAAGGTTTTTGGAATTTTGAGCAAGTGGCTTTCACAAATACAATTTTAGTGCATATTTGATGAAACTACAAACTTTGCATTGTGGAATTTCTAGCTAAACTAAGCTTGAACAAATAGAAAATTGGCTATGCATAAGAGAAAGTTTTCATTACAAGTTGGTAATATATGCCAATTTACAATCACATAAAGCGGCGATGTTTATAAAGGATGATCTAAAATTTGGCTATGGGGCCTCTGTATTAGAGACCTTTATGACGATACACTAGTACGGTCTTGTGCTAAAATCTCTCAAACATGTATGAAATGAGGCCTTCTTCATTGCAATAGGAGTTAGTGGACATACATACATATGATCTCAAACCCATAGACATAAACCTTTGGATTTACACTTCAAACTCAAGACCTCAAGGCTCTAACTTTGACATTCAAACTTAAACAATTAAACCTCAAAATTTTTGACAGAGATAAACATACCTTCAAACATGTACTCAAAACAAAAATGGACCTTCAAACAAGTAAACACTCAAGCACAAAAACAAAAACAACATTTAGGCATATAGACCTTCAAATTTCAAACACACAAATGGTAGACATATAAATAGACCTCAAACTTCAAACACACAAAAATGGCAAACATACAAACATAATTTCAAAATTTCAAACACTTAGACATTTAAGCACATGGACAAAAATGGCAAACATATAGACAAACCTTCAAACTCAAACATTTACATTCATACCTTCATATTGAATCACTTAACCACATAGACATTTGTAAAACAAACCTTCGAATAAATTCATTGCTTAGACACAATGGCATAAATACCTTAAGCACATCTTCAAACTCAAGTAGACAAACCTTCAAAATGGGACAAACAATTACCCATTCAAACTTTCAAACTCTCATTCAAGTCTTAAACAAACTCAAAGTTGAAAGTTTAAACACAATGATAGACCTTGAATGACAAACTCAAACATATTGACAAACCTTCAACAATAATTTCCTTACCAAAAACTCACCCAACTCTGGCTTAAAGGTGTCATCACTAAAACATGACCTTAGACAAAATGTTCTCATTGGAATTTAATTCAAAGCTCGCCTAGGTTTTTGATCCTTCCAATCATCAAAGCGAGCATCATATGGGAAGGTGTTCAAAGTGTAGAATGTTTGGGAATACATCCCAATAACAACGTGCAAGTGTCCATTGAGGCAGTTCCTCAATCGTGACTTCATAAAGGAAAGGGTAGAAAATTTTCTTTCATCCTCCATTGACCCCAACACTTGCACTATTGCAATCTTTGCTAGTTTGAAAAAATGAATGCCTCAAGATCCGAGAAGCCTCGACCAATGTCTGCTAAAGTCGTGTCAAAGGATTAACATGAAATGGAGTTTCCATTATTATATTAGCGTTGGATTTCATAGTAATCTTGAATATGTTAGATTACATATCTAGAGCACTCGTAGAAAAAATGGATGGGCAAATCTTGGCTACTTCCAAGGATGAATTTTCCTCTAAAATTCTGATAGGTTCCAAGTGTCGTTCAATGCAATAATGAGATTTAATCAATTCAAGATGACGGTAAAAATTCTTTTCTACATCACCTTGAAGCCAATATTGGGGATAACATATCCCCATAACATCCATTAGATGAGATGCTAGAAATCTCGTAGTTAATTCTAGTGTGAACGATTTAGTTACAATTGTAATAAATATACATTCAACTCATGAGAGATATGTTGCATCACAAACTTACACACACACACACATGATAGACCTTGGATTTAGTCCATCTTCAAGATCAAATGTTCAATGGCAACAAACTTGGCACCACCTACTTCTCTACCACTGGCGGTAAACCATGGCAACACCTACATGTTTGCCACTAGCAGCAAACGATGGCAACACCATGTCTACCACATGTCCAGTGTCCAAAATTGAAAAACATTCCAAGATGAAATCAAAGGATGATTTGAAGATAAAAACCTGAGCATGATGATTTTGCAACATCCATTAGACTACTAAAAATATTTCTAGAAACTTGTATCTTCTCACCATGGTCATTTAAACATGTAGCCCATAAAGAGTAGCCTAAGGATTCAAAACATAGATATTCAACACCTGAGGTGTTGAGGTCCAATGAATTTGCCTTCCATTACAAGTGCACCATGTTGTGGTTGCAATCCACCAAATCTTGGAATTCTTTGAAAACATTTGACACATACTTTGTGTCAAGATTTGAATAGTGGGAGTAGAGTTGTCCTTGGAAAATTTTAATGGTTGCAACATAATCACAAACAAAAACATCTCGCTTTTACACAAATTTGATTAGTGCATGGATTGTTTCCAACATAGGCAACAAACAAGATAAAGAAATCAATAAATTCACATCACAAAGGAGCTCAAAATTAACCTTAGCAACCATGAGGGATGGATTGTCTTCAACCATTTTTGCAACTAATGGCATGTACATTGACATAACCTATTTTGTCATACTGAGCATGCTAATCCAATGTGTTTTGACATTCCATAAAATCTTGCTCCCTTTCGTCATCATCAAATCTACAAGCTTAAGAAATTCAATGTGCCTTTTGGGGCTATGAGAAAAGAAAGAATAAAATGATTACAATGCATCTTTTATGTGCTTCACAATAGGGATCTGAAATAAGGTTTGCACCACTAAATTGGTGCAATGTGCCATGCAGTGAATGCTTTCCAAATGGGGGGCAAACTTATCTTAGATTTAGTGAGTAACACCATTCCGCACCCCTTGAAATCATTAACATCATTAGCCCAAAGGGCATCAGTTTTCTAGCAACATCTACATCAAAGACACCCCCCCCCTTTCTTTTTTTAAAACACCCATAATAATCTCAATTAAATTATCTAAGCCCCCACCTTCAATGACTTGTTGTAAAAAAATAAGAATAGGCAAGTGACACCAATCTTGGACCACATAGTAGTGAATTGAAATCCATGATTGGTTATCAATTGTGGTGACTTCATCACAAGAAAGGGCAAAATATTTCGAACCTGCAACAACTTCTTTCATGTTCTTAATCATTTTCTTGTGTAGACATTCAACCATTACCCAACCAATAAAGTCATTCCAATGGTTCTTTGGGTTCATAAGAACATTTTAAAAAGAAAATAATAGTTTCATAGTTTCAAACTTTAGCATAGGTCTGCCATGTTACAACATATGCAAAATTGTGGCAATTTATTACCTTTTTCTTCCTCCTTCCCCCTGCAAACCCCTTGAATCACATGTTTAGCAATTGTGATACAATTTCATTATGAATAGGTTACTTCATTTTTTGCATGACCACATTTTTGGTTGACATAGAATTCCCTTTGCTTCTTTCCCAAATGTGGCATGTTTCGAATTGCCTTAGTTTTTTTTGCATGTTTTTCAAGAGTGTCAAATTTCGGCCCCAAAATCACATCCTTTCCCTTCATAGTTGAACAAATAATGCACTTGACATGATGAATTTCACTAGAATCACTCTTTAACATTTCAGCCCAGGGAAACTGTGTAGCCCAAATTTTTTCGCACTTGCGAGAGCATAATTTCTTTTTTACTCCTTTGACAAGAACTTGTTAATCTCCTCTAGGAGAACATGGACCTTAGACAAGTCAAGTGCAAAAGGAAAAAAAGTTGGTAGTCCACTTGGGCACACCAATTTCATTGTTGGGTTACTATGGCTTGAATCCAAGTTTGATTCTACTTTGTTGCCACTAAAGCTTGCCTCAAAAGATGGCACTGGTCAAGGTGGGAAAACAAGAGACAAATCAACAAGATTTTGGCTTGATTTGAAAAAAAAAGGTAACACATTATCTATTGTTTTGCACTTCCCTGTCGATGCCATAAAAAATTACATTATGCGTTCATGTTTAGCACACAAAAAAAACTTGAAATCGCCATAACAACAAATTGCCAGATGTACACCACAGAACAAAATGCTCCAAAACAATTGAACACACTACACATTGCATAATGTGCTCAAGTGACCACTGACAACAATCTTCAAATCGATGAAAACACAAATGAAGGTAGTTACAAAGTTCATAATGCACATTGCGTACTTGGCTTGTTGTATTTGAAATTGGTGATCACATCAATTTGGTGATGATGAATGCACACCCACCACTATGTTTCATAATCATGTCCTTCATTGTTGCAACTTCAACTTCCAGCACTCATTGCTAGAAACGGCAATGGTCAGAAGTGGCATTATTCATAGTATTGGCAAATAACATCAACAAGGTTTTGTGTTTTGTTGGCAAAACCCCCATCATTCATGAAAATAATGGGCTATAAACCTAGATCTAACGATGCAAGGTGGCGACAATGTTTACATTTTAGCTAATTATAACAAACAAATTGATTTAGGGTTTACCACACAGTTCAATGATTGAACGTAATGCCACCAACGATATATGGCAATTTTTTTTTGTTTAATTTTTTTTTCTTTTGATAGATTTCGTTGGTCAATTTTTCTTTTCGCTTTCTGGCGATTTTTCATCAATAAAAAAAGTTGATTCGCAAAGTAAAGACATTTTATTAAATCTAAATATGAAATGTTGCAACTCAATGTAAAATGAAAAACTGAACATTTAATGCATGAAGTTTGAGACCAATTATAGTAGTTGTACACTTAGGAGCAGTGAAAATATATTTAACAATAATGGATGTGTTGAGGAAAAAGGAAAGACAGAATGAAACTTAGTTTATCACCAAAATTGATGGCCTTTTGAGTTTCATCCCCCCTTGAATGCTTATGTACTTTTTTGCAGGTTTTTAAAAATTTAACCCTATGTATGACCAAACTCAGGGTTCTAGTGTTGTGTTTTTTTTACTTTATGGATAACTCTAATAATTGCCATGGATATGTGACCTTGACATGGCAAGATTGTTTAGATTTAGTAAATCACTATTGAATTCTTTTGTTAAAACATAATTGACCTCATAAGGAACATTCACATTAGAAATTTGAAAAAAATTCAGAATTGGATAAGATTTTTTGATTCCCAAAATTTTTTCTTAAAAAAGAACACAAAATCAAAGATTCTTTAGTTTTCAAATTTTCAAAAAGAAAAAGAAAACTGAAGGTTATTTTTTAAAAATCAAATAATTTTTATTTAAGGTTATATAAGGGGGGGATTGTTGTTGTATGGCATTGAATGCCAATGTTTGTGGCTACCAAACCCCTTGGCATTATTGTCCATTCTATACATGAAAAAGAGACATGGTAGGTAGTAGAAAATACAAAATGAATAACACCAATATATGTGTGTGTGTGGGTGTGTGTGTATTCTTTTTTTTGACTATGAAGAAATACAAAACATAAAATAGGAAATTAGGGAGGTCCCAATTGTAGGTGCATTTCCTATTTAGCCTTTTTTTTCAATCATCTCACACCAATTCAATTTATAAACCTTTATTGAAATTTTTGCCATATAAAATGGTAGGTGAAAAATTGATTGCAATTAATTAGCTAGTTCACCTTCTTTTCCTTTTCAAAATCAAACCTCACAAGTAGTGTGTTTTTTCTTTTTTTCTATAAAATATTTTTCATTAATTAATTTTAATTAATTCCTAAATGACATAATAACCTCCATGAAGAAACTTAGTGTATTTGGAAAAATGCTTATGTAGCATAATCCAAGATTCGTCACGTTTGAGTGTTTTGGAATTTTAAAAAAAAAATGTCCACTTTTTATTTTTCATTTTCCCCATGATATTCATTGGGTACCCGCCATATATCACATGAAAAAAATTGAAAAATAATAAAGTGGGTGTCAATTTTTATGTGTTGTAAAACCTTTGGAGCTAGGTCATTCCAAAAATAATTGCCCTTGAGGCAACCAAGGTCAGTTTTTTCTAAAACACTTCGGCCTTACCTTACACATTTTGTCATTTTTAGGACCAAAACAATTTGGAAAATTGAGATTAAGATTTTTTTTACTCTCTTGGTTTATATTCATTTTTCATTTTTAATTTAAAAAAATAAATTTATAATAATTATGAATTTTAAGACTGGGGCAAGTTATCAAAGTTTTAAGTTATTATTTTTATAAACATGTTCTCAAAGTATTGGTTCTCATAAATTTGAGACCAATTGATTATTACCTAAAGTGATTTTTCACAAGTTAATTATGAGATTTTTTTTTTACAAAAAAATCATTGTGATTTTAAAAAGTAAATATTCAAGTTATTAAAAATTATGTTGATAACCAATGGTTATTAACAGAAAATAATTATGATGGTTTTGGACACCTCAACTTTTTCTTATTTACACCAAAATTCTTTTCGACATTGAAAAGATTTATTTGATGACAAAATTGACCATAGGGTAAGGTAATTTAAATTGATTGCCCCAATTAGAAATACAACTCCATGGGAGCATTATTGGCTTATCATAGCAAGGTGGATGAAAGATTGAGTGTTTCACTATTGGCAAGTCATGTATTCCATAAAAGTCCAAAAACAACATTAGCTCAATGATGAGCTAGTAATTTGCTCATATTTTATTAGTCAAACATATGTCATGGAGTAATAGGAGTCCATATTAATAGTGCCCCATGTAGATTTTGTGGAAACATTCTTTTGTGAAGGAAAAAAATTGACAAATAGTTCAAATTGCACCTTTTATGGACTTATGAAAATATGGTCCAATTTTGACCATTGAAAAGTCCATAACTATCATTTGGTTAAAATTTTCATGGGAAGGATGCTTGAATTAATTTTTCATCTCCTATTACAACTTGTATTGAATCACTATAACACATTTAGAATGGAAATCAAAACAAATATTTTCATTTTTAAATTTTGAATCTAGCCAACCAGTCCCTATTTTTGGACTTTAAAAGTTCATTACTATTAGCAAATGAATTTTATTTCAAAAAATAACTACATTGTTGTGTTCGTAATGAAGTTTTGAGTCTAAATTCAAATGTCAATTATTGTGTATATAAATATATTAATTACCATACACATTTGAACAAAAGGTGCCTAGGAAAAAAATGTCACTATGTCACAAAAAGTGAGCCATTCAACCTTGCATCTACCCAATAGCCTAGGTTCACAAAACACCAACAAAATGAAAATTCTGTCAAAAAGAAAACAAGATTGTAAGTTTTTTAATTAAAGCAAATGGGTGATAATCATCAGTTATGCAAAAGGGGAGGTTATCAAATGATCGATTGATAATCACTTGTTATCTTGCCAATTATTAGTTAGTTATAAGCTTTTAAAAATTAAATGAAATAATTAATTAAAAAATTTGTATTCATGTTTAAAGATTGATAACCTATTTGGATAATAATTGGGTCATCCAAGTAGGTAATTAGATTTTTGAAAATTCAATACAAGGTGGTCATCAAGAATCGCAACATTGGTCCATACCAATGTTGGCCAGTTGTATTGAAAAATTTGGTTATGCATTTGAATAGTTGTCATATATGGATATTCATCCATATCCATTTTTAAAACTTCCCAATATTTAGCTTTCTACACAACTATTGGATGCCCTTATATGTATGACACTTATATGTAAATGCATTCACCATTATGTTTTAAATAAATTGATATGATCCATTAGGGTTTTGAAAATGCTAGACATACATTTCATTGAATGTTTAGGTTTTTGAGGTTTAAAGAGAACCCATCACAATTTTTTTTGACCCTTTGCACTTTGTTTTTCACCTTTGCACTTTGCACTTCCATTGAGATTTTTTTTGTAAGTCAATATCAAAACCTTATTTTAAGCTTTTTGCAACATAAGATGTTTCATATTTCATACATTTTTAATTCGAAATTTCTTTGCAACAATGGGTGTTTTTTGTTGTTGTGAGCTTTGCAAATTCTCAATTGCCCCCACTCAAATGCCATCCTCATTAGTTTTAGATGTTGAGAGTGTGCATTTGCAATTTGGCAACATGTTAGATGTTGATATTTTGCAACTTGCACTTATAAAAGCATAAGTTGTAGTTTAGATTTCTCATAGTTGTAGGTTTATCTATTAGGGATTTTTGTCATCAAGGATGAGTTGCCTATGGATGTGGTGAAACTGCAAGTGTTGCAATGCATCATTTGTAAATCTAGGTAAACATTTAGCAATATTTTGATACAAAAATCTATTCTTTGCAAGTGTTTAATTAAGAAAAATGAAGGTAATGGTATATCTCCCATCAATATTCATGTGCAAATTACACATCCAAACTTGTTTGCTTAAAGGAAACAACTTATGGAAAAAGAAGTAAAACTTATTATTCATACTTGGCAATTGAAGAAGAAAAAGGCAAGTCCATCTAGTTGTGCAATTATTGCATTTTTTGGTGCAATAAACCCCTAAAAGAAATGATGATGTTCAAGAATAATTTTTAGAGGATTTGGTGTTTTATATTTGCAAGGTTGACATGCCCTTGTTCACTTGGAAAAAAATTTAGCTTCAAAGGTTAGATTTACACCAACGTTTGTATGTTTAATTTTCTTTTGATTTTCTCTTATGGAAGAAGTGTTTCTTGTGACTATTAAGAAGACAATGGATTAACAGGTTTTTGCCAAATCTTGCATTTATAACAATATTCTCTACTAGTTTTAGTCTCTAGATACTTTGTGGCGGTGTTAATATTTTTGCTTTGGTTATCAATCTTTTGCGTGAAACCTAGATGTCTATGCATATTACCATTGGGCTATTTGAAGTGAATGAAGTCATTGGGCGATCCATGGTTGTACAACTTTGACATTTTTTGGAGAGGTTTAGTTTGTTACATTGGGTATTTGCATCTATAAAGGACAAGGGCATTAATTTGATAGCTATGGCAACAACTATGAATTCCATCATCGATAATGAACCTTTGAAGATTTGTTGGGTTTATGAAGGTACATACTTTAGGCATGTGATGTTTAAGGCCTATTAGTATACTATAAATGACAACAAATTCCTATTGGGTAAAAGCACATTAAGCCCCCAAAAATTGTAATTAATTTTTTTGGTAATGTATGGACATCACATCTTGGATTATTTTTGTTTGTTTTATGTATATTTGATTAGCTTTAGATTTAACCTAATCAATTATTTATAAAAATCCAATAAAAATTGAAATACTTGAACGTAAGGAGTATATTTATGACAAAATGATATTTGTCACAAAGTTTGAAAAATTGCATATACATTTCCATCATGCCCAAACATGGTATATATTATTTCACATTATTTGTAGTAATATATGGCATTAGTGACTTTATGATTATGTAGTAAAAAAAATCAATGACATTTATCACTACAACCAAGAAATATAATTAATAACAAATATTTATTCACTTACAAAATGTAAACATGCGTTTAACCATAGTAAGGCCACATGGATAATCTAACTATACCTATTTATTAACCTATGACTAGGTAGCCTAAAAGCTTAAACTAGAAGCCTAGGTAGGTGTGGATGCAAGATTGAGTGTCTCACTATTGGCAAGTTTTGTGTTCCATAAAAGTCCAAAAACAACATTGGCTTAGTGACGAGTTGACAATTTGCTCCTATTTTATTGGTCAAACATATGCCATGGAATGTTAGAAGTCCATATTAATAGTGCCCATGTAGATTTTGTGGAAACATTCTCTTGTGAAGGAAAAAAATTGAAAAATGGTTCAAATTGCACCTTCTATGGACTTGAAAATATGGTCCAATTTTGACCATTGAAAAGTCCATAACTATCATTTGGTTAAAATTTTCATGGGAAGGATTCTTGATTTGAGTTTCTCATGTCATGTTAAACCTATATTGAGTCACTATAACACATCTAGAATGAAAATCAATAAAAATTTGTGCATTTTAAAATTTTGAATTTAACTAACCAGTCCCTATTTTTGAACTTTAAAAGTCCATTACTATTAGCAGATGAATTTTATTTCAAAAAATAACTACATGGATGTGTTCATAATGAAGTTGTTAGCTTAAATTCAATTGTGAATTATTGTACACATTAATTGAACAAAAGGTGCCCAGGAAAAAAAATGTCATTATGTCAAGAAAGTGAGCCATTCAACTTTGCATCTACTCGTAGATAAGTAGGTAGGCCAAAGTAGGTAGGTAGGTAGGCTTATATTAATAGGTAGGCTTAAGCAACTAGGATCACAAGCTTTTTTTATTAATTCATTTCAATGGTATTTGCAATTTGAATATTTTCAGTGCATATATTATGTGTAGACTATTTTTTCATCTAGTTATATAATTTACAAAATTGAACTTATTGACAAAAGATATGAGATAAATTAATGAAAGGGAAAATTTATTATTACAATTCATGGTTTTTCAAAAGGTTCAAGTTGATTAATAAGCCCCTTTTGACTAGTGGACATGTACATTTTAATTATAGGCCCAAGGCTTGAATGAATGTGTATTTTTTACTGGTAAACTTGATTGAAGTGGCCTATTTGACTATATGTCAAATTGAATATCTAATCAAGTTGTACAAAACAAAATGAAATCTTTAATCAAGATGGACAAAATGGGACATCCTACGCTACCTAATTGGTCAAGATAACTATTAATTAGATTAGGCAATGGCTTAGGCCTACTTACATACCAACTTACTTACCTACATGTCTACCCACTACCATCTTACAAACCTACCTACCTACCTCTTACTTCCCACCTACCATCCTACATCCTTATTTACCTACCTACTTACCTACCTCCTACTTCCGACCTATCATATTAAAACCCTATTTACCTACCTCCTACTTCCCACCTACCATCATTAAACCTTACCTACCTACCTCTTATTTCCCACCTATCATTTGAAATCCCTACCTACCTATCCACCCACTTACCTAGTTACCTACCTCCTATGGACTACAAGCTATTTACTTACTAACCTTTTTACCTACCAAACGTCATTTACCCATTTTTCTATTACCTATTATCCAACTTACTTAGGTGAGTCGGTAAGTAGGTTGCTAAGTAAGCATGAGTAAATAGGTAGGTAGCTAGGTGAGTAAGTAGTTATTAATAGCTTTCAACTAACCCTTATATCCTTAGGTATATACCCTTACATAATATATTCTTAATATATCCTTAGTAATATTCAATAAGGACTTTAGGTACATGTCATCATTGTGAACAATATTCGATTATATTTGTAACTAATGTGATGTGTGATGGGTTAAATGGATGAGAAATCATTCATAATTCATCCATTTGGAAAAAATAGTTGCTATTAACTGTATCACAAGTTGTAAATATGACCAATGGAAGAAATGCCTATGGTGATGTAGTCATAATAATTATTACAAGACATTTTACATGTTACATATGACTACATGACTAGGTTTGGGCATTAGTAATAAAATGGTTACGTCATGAATACCATGTTTTAGTGTAATGTTCAAAATTAAGGTTGTGTATGGAATTTTTTGGTGAATTTTTTTATGATGAATGATATTGATATACATCAATAAAATCTAGGGCCATTTAGAAGTTTAAAGTTGTTGGATGAAATTCCATTCAAAAAATATGTTTTTTGCACTTTAAAAAAATGCATAATAACATTTTTTAAAGAAATAAACCATTAGCATATGAAAGAGGAGGATATTTTACATATGAGCATTGCATTATTTTTTTAGTTTTCTTTTGTTTGGTAATGTTTCATGAATTACAAATATGAGGCCTATGGTCATAGCAAAAATGTAAGTTATATATTATATATATATGTATTGATTTTATGCAATCTTCTTATTTGACGATTAAATTAAGTTTAATTTTGACTCAAAGTGAATTTTGAATTCCAAAATGTTGTCATAAAAGTTCTAAAATTCTTTGGTTGTGAACTTAAGATAACCACAAGATGCCATCAAGAGTTCAACTTACTATGTATTAATTACAATACTTGTTATACATCATTTTTTTGGGTCAAAAGTGATTCACATTTAGTGTGCTTTACTTTGGTGGGTTGAAAAATGTGAATGTGAAAGAAGCTTAAGTTGGTTTATAAAAATCCATTACTTAGACCAAAAAGTCCAAGAAAGGGAGGCAAGAGTGAGAGTGTTTTTATTCTAAAAGTGGGATGTGACATTGAAAATTGAAGATTCCCATGAAAATCATATTCACCATCAAAGTCATTATGTTTGAAAAAAAATTTGAGTTTAAAAATGTCATAATTTTTTGTTATGGCAAGTACAAATTTGTGGCTTTACAACAAATAGTACCTAAAGCTCAATTGTGGGCTATTACTAAAAGTCACATCTACTTTGAATTCTTGTTGTATTGGCTTGTGTGATGAATCAGTCTAAGGGTCACAAGTGGTTGTTAGATGCTTTGACAACATCTATTACACTTATTATGAACATGAAAGTTGAGCTATTGCAACTTTATAACATGCTTGAAATTTTTAACTTTTAATTTTGAGGTTGAGATTTTCCTTATCAGAAAAATATGCAAGTGGAGGTTATAAACATGATCAAATTATTTTTAGAGTTTTTGAGGTCTTTTGATGCATGACATGTTCATAACATGATGATTATCATGTTGGATCCATGCTTCAACTTTTTGTACATTGTGAAAATTTTTGTGGAATGTGGGAATGCAATTTAGTTGGCATATGAATGTAATGTCAAGGTTGTCATTCCTCTTCTGATGGTATGTTTTGATTGGTTGAACCTTATTACAAATGTATCTACAACTTACTAATTGATGTTACAAGATCATATCTTGAAGAAAATATGCTTGGTGTGGGGATCTCAATTGAGGAATCTTCTCAAGCACTCATCACTTAAAATTTATTTTTGTTTAGGAAGCTTTCTATTCCCTCATTTGCATGTGTAGATCCATTAGCTTGGTGGTGCATCCATGAAAGGCAATTTCTAAATGTGGGTTTCCTTGTAAAATAAATTCTTGAAATCCCAAGTTCACAAATAGAAATTGAACATGTGTTTAATCTTGTTGGGGTGATGACAACTTTAAGGCACTTTTTCTTGCAGTTGGAGAACGTGGATCATATTATTTTGTGGTGAAGAATTGGCCTTGTGATTAGCATGTTGGAATTGCAAATCAAATTCAAACTTGAAGCAATACTTGAAAGAGGAAGAGTTTTTGGTAGAGGAGAATTACAATTGATTGAAGAATGTAACTTTTTTGAGGAATCACTGATTGATTGTGATTAATTTTGTGGGGTTGGGTTGGGTTTGTGTGGGGTATGGTTGGGGCAAGAAACTTGTGCTTCAATTGGGTAGAGATCTTCATAGAATTGAGGTTCAATTCACTCACAAGTTATTTTGTTTTGGATTTTGTTCATGTTGGTTTTGTTTTGAGAGCCTAGATCATATTCTTATAAGTTTTTTAAAAGCAACAAAATTGAAAATTTTATATGCATAATCTTTTTGCATATCCATCATGTTTTGAAAATTGAAAACCAACATCTTCATAACTGGTAAGTTTTTAAAATAGATAATGAATGTGTAACCGACTGGTGTAGTTAATTGAATTGTTTTTTGAAACACATATCCTTTCTTGAATTTTTTTTTTTGAATATGCTCTTTTGATATCCATAGGATGGGTCCAAAAGTTGATAACTGGTCGACACTGGTCCTGTCCACAACTTGTGCTGCTTGCAAGCTTAGGGTGTTTCTTGTTGTTGGGAGTTGGAACCACATGCCCCACACACACATGCTACCACAAAAGGTTAAGTTTGCATGTGCAGAAGAAACTTCTTATTTGCCTCTTCTTCAACAATTTATAATGTTGTGATCTTCCACCCTCTTCATCTAATAATGGAACCAGTTGTAAAGTAAAAGCTCAAAAAAGGTGCATTATGTATGATGCTATATCCATCTGAGCTGAAATTTGGACAAAAAGAGACTCTCATTCTGTCAGGTTCCAGCCTCAGATGTGTGATATTAAGTGTAGCTTTCATGGGTCTTTTTGCAGGTTTGGAAGCAACGGGTCCAAGTGGGTTCATCATTCATTGGATAATAAGCTTCTCAGTCTGTACGGGTTTTTGTTGTGCAAATGATTAGAGATTTTGACAAAGTGTTTTCCTAGTTCAACTTTCAACTTCATGCATGAAACACCCATTTGTAGTAGACAGTTGCGGGAAGTATTTACTTGATGAAACCCTGGCAAACTTTATAAAACATAATAGCACCCAGCAAAGGGGAAAGGAAGAACAAAGAGAGAGGACCTAAGTCTTGAGCCAAAAGCACAAAAACCCAAAGAGAGTCACAAAGGGGCAAAGGAACAAATTACCTACTTCTCTGCAATTGGAAATTGTGCTTTTTATGGTTTTTGGTAGCTGAGCTTGAGGCCCTCCTGAGTCCTGTAGCCTCCGTGTAACTTAGTACATTTGGAATTAGATCAGTGAAATGCAGTCTGAATTGGATGGATCCATTTGAATGAATTCTGGTGAAGATCTATCATCATCTGGGACTTGCTTGTTTAGACATCTTTGAGGTTTAAAGAAGATTATCCTTAAGAATGGGTGTGCTTTGTGACCTAAAATTGTGATTGCATGTTTGAGATTTGTTGGGACGATTGGAAATCTGCCAGATCAATCTCGGCAATGCAGTTGATTTCAACTTGTTTCCTCAACGGCTTCCAATTGAACTGGCATTCTCTTGTAACCATCCCCAAAGTCTGCATAAACTGATCTGAGCTTTAAGAAAATTGACACATCTAGAGAGATAGAGAATTTTATTGAGTTGGGTTTAGGGTTTAGAGGATTTGGGTTTCATTAAATTTGCATCTTTTGCAATATATAACTGCCCAAGAAGTTGGGCATGATACTCAGTTTCATGAAACCATACCCAATTTGCTCACTAAATGGATATGCTTAAATTGGGGATGAAACAGGGATTCAAGGGTCAAACTAGGGTCCAAAGACAGGATGAATTTTTGGCAAACTCTAATGTCTGATATTAGATTGGTGCCCAATCCTATTCAGACCAAATAGACTCACAGAAAAAGAAAATGTTGCAGACAATTCACCTATAATAGGAATCCGAGGCTAGAAAATAAATGGACACAAAAAAAATGAAAAACACTCAAATAACATGTTTAGTTGAGTTCTTGTACAAGAGTGTTCCAAGGGTTTCAAAATTAGAGAGTGAGACTTTAGTCCACCACTACCAAAAACACAAAAATATGGACCTAGGACCATGTTCATTTCTATGTTGGGTCTTTGGCCAAAAAAAAGACATTTGGGTGGTGGGTTTCTGTGGCACACTTTATGTGGCCTAATAATATGGGTGATTACTAGTACAATATTCTCAGTGGTGTTTGTTTTAAGACCAAATGAAGAATGTGGTGGACTCAAGGTTGTTTTGTACCCTTGATGTCCTCCTTCAGATTTCTTCTTCTTGGAAACAGCCCCATTCCATTCTTTGTTGGTGAGGAACTATCGCATGCAGCATAAGCATTGAGGAACACAGGACAAGAAGTAATCAATCATGCATAATGAGGCTGGAATCTAGAGAGATGGAGACAAAAGCCACATAATTCACACACCCAAGACTTAAATTGGAATTATGCATGGGCCTGACTTGCACCCAGAAAATTCTGAAGAGAAAAACAAATCCCCAAAATTTGTTTAGCATTATTTTTATGATTAAACTTTGCCTTTTGAAGCGACAGTAGGTAGGAACACACTACACACTACACACACAGATTCACTCACACCAGGATGATTATTCACATTATTCCTCTCACCTCCTCTTTGCTTTGGAGCTTTCCCCCTTGAATCAGTTCTCTAACAAACATGACCAAGTTGTCTCTGAGAAAGTCTTAGTTCAATTTTTCTAGGTTTCATCAAAATCCAGAAACCCACCACCCAAATGCGAATCTCTTCTGAATGATAACCTGTCAACCTAAGTTCTCAAACTTTTGGCTCCGTATCTGGAGCTCTCATTTTGCAAGCAAAGCCAATGCATGATCTAGTGGGGGCCATCTTCTTGTTCTTGTTCTTGTTCTTCTCTTCTCCTCCTCGAGAGCTGGAGGGTCCAAATAGAGTAATAGGAATCACCCAGTCCAAGAAGCTCCGGATGCTTTATAAAGATTGGACATTATTATGACATGATCCCCGTGCTTTGCTTTTATAAAGATTTGTGCATTTATCATATTAGAATGTGGTTTTTCATGTTTTTCGTTAAGGCTCAAAGGAAGATGATAGTGCCAATTATTAAAAATTTCATATACTAGTACAGTAGTGTGCTTTCAAAGTCATGCATTGCATTCTACTGACAATATTTTTTGGTCAAATTTCAAGCTGAAAAATGCGATTTCCACTTATAATTGAAATGATTTTTCGCAAAGAGAAAAAATGGCCCATATTCACCATATTTGCAAAGAGAGAGAGAGAGAGAGAGAGAGAGAGAGAAAGAGCAAAAATAAATAAATAAATAAATCCAAAATCACCAGAATTTTATAATATGTTCCAGTAGGTAGCCAAGAACATAGAAGGATTATTATGTGAAGGAATATAAAATGATTTTTCCATTGCCCCTTTGTGACCCACTACTGTGCTGTGTGTGGGGGGGTTTTTGTTTTTGCTCTTTTGACTCAGCCCTCTTGTCCTTTCTTCTCTCTCCCTTTGTTGGGTGCTTTGTTGAATGAAGTTTGCCAGGGTTTCATTATTATGTTTTAAATTTTTTAAAAAAAATTAATATTTATTATATAGCAAAAAAATTGACAAAATCATTTTCTAGATGATCACAAAATCATTGGGAAAAAAAAAGGAAAAAAAAAACCCAACAACCCAACCCTCCCTGGTCATGGGGTTTTGAGCAGCAAGTCAACACACTCCCTTGGGACCTATTTACTGTATTTGCTGCATCTTGATGGAGAAAGAGGCTTCAATGATTTGGTGCAAATCCAGATCTCTAGGGCCCAAGCTCACAATCTCATTTTTTGGGGTGTTTTTCTTTTGGGGTGATTGATGCAGTTTGCATGAATTTGGGAAGTTGTAGTACCACTGATTGCACAGGGAGTCTATGATGCGCGCCACCAGAGGAGGCAGCAGCAGCAGCAACAATGCAGTTCTTGGCCTTGAGCAGTCATCATGCAGTCGTGGGAGTTTTCAGAATCAAGAGTTCAAGATGAGTCCATTGAAGTTGTAGCTGTGATCAAGAGTTTGAAATCTGACGTCTTTCTCAACGATCCTGAGGCTGTTTTCGGTGGTGGTGCTCATGAATTGGTCCAGGAGTTTGGTCGTCGGGAGTTACCTTCGTGGCTTCGTCGATGTGCTTTCAACTGGAAGAAGAAGAAGGTTCCGACGCTTCAAGGAGCGAAGTCGCAGTTGAGAGCTGCTGCAGCTCGGCATTCCTGTACCGATTGTTTGGATGCGGCCGCTTATGATCCCGCACCAAGATCGACTGCGGCGCCTCCCAGGCATTCATACTCCGAGCCTTCAACTAGAGCTAATTTCTCCTCCAGAGGACGATTCTCACCTACCCACGATCAGTTTGTGAGAAGATCCTGTGAGTTTGTCAGAAGATCGGCCGGCGAGAACTTTGTGAAAAAGTCGGAATCTGGTTACAACATCGAAGAAGGGCCGAGAGATCAGTGCTGCACGCCGGACTCCAACCCACAACTGAATACCAGGTTTGATGGACAGGATTTCGACCGCGGGCACAGTGGATCTCATAACGTGCAAGAGGAACAAGATGCAGCGGGAACTACTCTCGCTAAAGCACGGGAGTCGCGATGGCTGAAGTGCATGAAGCAGCTTCTTCTAAAACCTCCTGCATACGGATCAAGGAACTCAGCTACTACTCCTATCAAACTGGAGCGCCCAGCAGCAGCTGTCGTACCAGCGCCTCCTCAGTCTGTCTGCAAGTCTAATGACGTGCTACATCCAGGTCAGTGCACTCCGGCTAAATCGATCACGCTTTCCATACCATCTTTTGACGACAAGCCCATGAGTGCAAAACGTATGCCAGCAGCAGCAGCAGCTTTCGAGAAGACGGTCCCGGCGATGATCATACGGCCAAAATCTCTGTCAGCGCCGGACATGTCCGGCTGTGGGCCGAGCAGCATATCCGACATGGGTATGGCGAGTAGCAGTTCCCCCCTGAGGGGGAGGAAATCCGTTACCAAATTCAGTGACTGCAGTCGAAGGAGCGTGAGCCTTGGCAAGGTGAGGAACAACGATCCTCCCAACAAGAACATGAACAGAAGTCCCAGCATCATCATCAACAACAACAACAACAACAACAACAGCCAGATGTCTGAGCTGCACAGTGCAGTGCAAGGAGCAATTGCACACTGCAAGAAGTCTCACACTAGTAGAGCTGCTTCTGGTCAGCTGCTGCATCTATCTCAAGCTTCTAGTTGAGAAAATTGCAAGTGCTCCAAAATCCTTTGAACAAATCTTTCTGCTCCTTGAAATGCTCAAGATCACACATTGATCTGTACTCACCAAGTGCATGCAGTCTGAGGACAAACTTCTTCTGAATTAGTCTTCTTCACAATGTGCACTTGTTGTAAAATTTATAAATGCTGATCTGATGTTTCTTCACATGATCCTTCTCAAACTTCTTTTGTGATCCAATTTGGTGCATTAATGATCTCATCTGATCTTCCAAACTGTTCATTTTTCTCTTTTGAAACCCAAATAGTACTGTCGAGATCTGATGATGATGATGATGATGGTGATTCTATGGCAAGAAAAGAGTAGATCAGGAGTTCTACTCAGCTTGGAATCCTCATCATCACAATCACCATAGACACAATTGAGGTACACAAGTGGAGGTTCAAACAGTGCCAAATTCCCAAAGATCAGAATGCAATGTCAGCAATGTTCACATGATTTGCTTCTACATGGAAGCATAAACCAGACATTTTGTGCACTGCACAACAGATCACACATGCTTGCACACACACACACACACACACAGAGGTCATGAATTTAGCTTGAGAGCTTCTTAGCACTGAACTTGTGCAGCACATTGCCAGTGTCAAAGTGATGATCCAATTAAATTGAGCTGGTGTGACAGTGTCCAGATCAGGAGTCTTACTATGAAAGGTACTCATACTCAGAAAGTCCAGTGAAATTGGGAAGGAATTGTAGGAAAATTGGTAGCTGTGAAATCACTACATGTGTGGAAAAAAGATGAGTAATCTGAGTGAATGGAAGAGACGACAAGAATCAATGTGGATTCTGCAGACATTTGTCGAGCCTTGGGTTGTCAACCTTGGGCTTACTTAAGGACGGAGGTAGCAAATATGACAAGCCGACTGTGAAAATTGAGAGAAACACAACAAACTGCCATGCCAAGAACTGATGCAGAGGGAATTTTTGCCCTGCTCCAAATGACCAGATCATTCCCCCACATGCTGGTCCCACTGCTCGGAAGAAATTGCAAAAGCTGCTGCTTAGCCCTGTTACGGCTCCAATGTGCTCTTGAGAAGCTGAATTGCTCACCAATACCAACACTCCAGCAAATGCAGAGCAAGATGTTGCACTTCGAGCGGCCATGGACAAGAGAAGAAGACTCCATTGCAGCACTGGAACAGTTGGAAAGAGGGAACTTATGGGGAAAGTGAACCAGAGTGGGATGGATAGAAGAATCCCCAGTCTGAAGCATTTCAGAGGACCAAGTAGCTGACAAACCTTTGGATACAGAAGAAGAGTGTACAGACATAGCACTACACCTCCTTCCCCAAGTATCAATCCCAATGCAAAGGAGCTAAAGCCTAAGCCCCCAACAGAACTCGATGCTGCTCCAAATATTGGAAATAGCTCATCTGCACACCAAATTCAAAATTAGCCTCAGTTGTGGGTTCACATGCACAGAGTAACTATACCCTCTTGCACACCCTCTTTCACAGGCATGGGCTGCACAGAAACCCAAACTCTTGGCATTGAAATGATGAAATTGTTGAGCATTGTCCCAATTACCTAAGTTACATATTCCCAGAAGCTGAGTACACTGACTAGAAACCTTTTGTGCACTGAGACCAATTTCCCTTCTGCAATTGCTCATCAAGTTTGCAAATACTGATTTTGAGTTCACAAATACAGAAAATTCATATGAATTTCAGTTGCAAGATTACCAGTTATGATGAATATGAAGCCTGTCATTGAATAACACAATGAGACCAGCAATACATCTCGGTCTACCCATGCAAATCTGGAGGGTGCTTTGTCCCAAGTCTCCTTGCAGACACTCACATTTCCCTGTGTCCTACAACAAGAGTCATCACCACCTTCTTCTTGTGTAACAATGTGATTTGTCTCTGACTTTCCACTTGTGGAGATCACCACTGTCAGTTTCTGCTTGCAACTTGCTGTACTCAATAGTTGATCCCCATCCATACATGTGAGTTGCACCCTTTCACTGCACTTGGGCTCATCTTCTGCAAGCTCATCTGAGTCCATGGTGCTCACATCTTGTCTTGGAAGTTGGTCATACCCCGATGCCTAGAAACAACAAAGTCATAACCTTCAACACAAGCATTAGTGGGTAATCTAAAACTGGACTATTCAAGCAGCAGCTTCTGAATCTACAACTTAAAGGTGTTGATGATCTCGGGAAAGTAGCTGTAGATCACAGAGTGATCAAGTACATGTTGCAATTGATCATCTCCCAACAAAACAACACTCAGGAAAGCAAGTAGTTTTGCATATGTTTGTGGATCAAGTTGTCACTTCCAAGCAGCAATGACCACTGAAGCATGAGCAAGATGAAAAAGACTTGACCAAATCACAGTTCATTCAATATGCACAAGTGAAAATGCAAGATACAATCTCTGAGAGAGAGAGAGAGAGAGTGTGTGTAAATAACCTTGTAACATTGAGGGTTCGTCTCGATCAAGGAAAGGGATGCAATGGTGCCGGCAACAGAGAAAATAGCAGCACCAATGCAAGGCAGCAGAAAGGGGTACTTCACTAGAAAATCAGGGCAATGTTGCATTTTGTACTGAACACAGGGTTGCGCTAATAATCCTGATACCACAGGACCCATCACTGCCCCAATTCCCCACGCTAGATTCAGTAGTCCAAATCCTTTGGCTTGGTTGGATCTGCACAAGGATAATAATATGTCACTGTCAAATCACAGTTGCAGCAACATCTACTGCGACCTGAATTGACCTGAATTGATCTAAAACAATATATATGTTTCTAGATGAGGAAGAATCCGCAGCAGCAAATTGGTAGCCATCATGGGATTCGCTTCCTAACCCTAAATCGTATATGCTTGCAAAGAGTGTTCAAGCTGGGAAAGGCAAGCATATTACCCGTCGCAAAGCTCAGAAAGAACGGACTTAGTAACGGTAAGGGTGCCATTGAGCAAACCAGCCAAGAATCGCACAAGGCACGCATTAGTGTAAGTGGAGCAGAATCCGAGCAGTATAGCACTTACGGCGCTCGTTGTGCACCCAAACGCCATGGACGGCTGCATGCATGCCCCATTGCCCCCACACCCGAGTTCCCCCGGGGCCCGCACTCATTAGATCCTGTCTTCCAGTCTTGTGAGAACAAGCAATTGCACACAAAACCTTGAACCAAGGGAGTCCGGATCTGTTTCTCTCCTTGGAGCAAATATTGAATCTCCTTCAATGCAAGCATATCTTCTATCGGTTGCACAGCGCATGTGTAGATGCATACCTTGCGGCCAGTTCTGTCAGAGATGACTCCCCATACCACACAACTGCAGCATTGTGCCAGAGGAAACAGCGATGCCTGCCACAAGATCACATGGCAAAGAGCATAATATACAGATTCGTAACCAATTTTCCTTAAGAGAAAAAAAAACACTTGCAAAACATCATGTTCCATTGCAAAACTTTTCTCCTGATCTGAAATCCGTAGACTGTTGTGCACAAGGATGCTGCACAGTTTGCATCATCAAACTCTAATTTCCATACAAGTTTCCAAAGACAAATCCTAGATACATGCGTGCACACTGTAGCATTTTCAACTGTGCAGAATTGCAACGCGAAAAGCATCAAGAGGAACAGTATAAAGTACTGACCAGAAGCCCCGCTTGCCATCCAACAGCTTGCGGACTGATGCGACTCGCGCCCCCGTACTTTTCCACCATGAACACCAACTGCCCACAAAGAAATTCAACAAGATTTGTGCATGTCGCTGCAACTCTTCACAAATCAACAACGAAAATGCACTGCATTCCTATGCAATGGAACAAAGTCAGATTCTCTCAGGCTGCTTCAACTGCGGCGTTGTTGCCACAAAAGACTACTACATCACGTACATGATGCACAGCTCAAGGCGATCTCGATCGACAAGGTTTCTTTCTCAAGCTGGATCATGCAGGATGAGATCCAGACGGTGTGCCAGGGCAATTTTTTTTTTAAAAACCTTCCTGTACATTGTTGTTGTTGTTGTTGTTGTTGATCTCTTACCGATTGATCTTTCTTGCAGAAATTCTTGATACAAGGCTTGAAAGATCGGTGAATTCTTTTTTGCTTTTTGTTTTTTGTTTTTGCATGATCATATCTAGAGGTTGGGGATCACATACCATGGGGAAAAGCATCGTCGTCTGGAATGCTTGACTGGCATGTACAATCCTGCATCCTCGGGAAACCCGTTTGATTCTACACAACTGCTGTATAAATTTCCTTTCCAGAGACATGATCGTACTACTACGAGACACGCAAACAAATTGTGTCCAGAGAGAGAGAGAGAGAGCGAGCTTGCGCAAGATCTTTCTCATCGTGGACAGCATTCTTCCCGGTTACAAAGACACACATCTCAAGGATTGTTGTTTATAATAACCGATTCTGAAACTTTGTTTCTTTGCAACAACACAAATGCATGTCAATTCTGTTTTCTCTCCAGAAAGAATGATTGCATGCATGCATGCATCCATCCATCATCGCATTTCTCAAGTGTTCAATTGCAAAATTCTTTCAATCTTTTTGTTGTTGTACTGTTGTAAGGGAGTAGGGATCATGAGTTACCTACCATATGAGAAAGAGCTCCCAACTGCAAGAGCAAGAGGTACAGAAACAATACACAAATGGTTAGTGCACACTGCTGCTTGGCAAGCCTGGCAAAATGCACAAGGTTATATGATCCACCACCAGTTACATTCTCAATTGCTACCAGAATCGCTGAAGAAACAAAGAGAAAATTCCTCTTACTTTGGCAAAGGTGTGGGGGCGGAGTTCGATTCTTGCGAGATGGCAGAAGAAGCATCGTCAGTAATGTTGTCCAGGGATTTCATGTTCATACAAGGCTGGTGGCAGCAGCTCTGGTACGCTTGTTTCTGCTGCTTCATCATCCTTGCTTATGAAGCTCTCAAGGCACTGATCTCTCTAACTGATCTTTCCACCACATGCTCTGCCAGGATCTGCAACCCCTGCTCGCACTGCGTTCTCCAGAAATTCTCTGTTGGCTGCCATACAAACCACTAAGCGACCAGAATCATCAACCTGATTGAAACCTTAGTAGCTCTCAAGACGCCAATCTGAGGCCAATTTCCTTTTCAACGATCACAATCTCTCGAGCATCATCATCATCATCATCATCCTCACTCAAAAACAGAAGAAAAAAAGCAAGAGCAAGAAGGTGAAGAAGAAGACGACGACGACGACGACGAGGGCTGACATACATGCACGAGTACTTAGGCGTGCAATTCTCGACCACTGAGCAGCAATTTATGCATTGAATTGCACACAAGAAGCTGCAGAAAATTGTCAACAACACAACAACAACATCATCATCACCATCATCATCATCATCAATGGGGGAAATCTGGCAGCAGAAAACAAAAGTGAGGCTCAAAACTTCGACACTGGAGTATATAACTTTACAAAAAATCTTGTAAAGAATCTTGTGATAAAGCAAAGCTCTTACACATCATCATCATGACTATCATCTGACATCAACAACAACAACAACAACAATTCTACATCTTCAGCAGCAGAAGTGGAGCAGAAAATCTTGAATATCATTGTTCAAAAGAGCACTGTTTTTTTTTTCTTATCAAGAGCTTGCAAAACGTACATATAGCAGTAACTGTCTTCTGAACAAGAGCTTGCAAAATATTCATGAATATATATGACTTGTGAGCTTTGGAGAGATCATCAGCCCAAGACTTGCAAAATAATATGCATATAACTTCAATGAGAGTTTGCAAAATATATACATAAGAACTTGTGGAGCTTTGAGAGCCTCCTTTGCAATATATACATACTAGAGAACTTTGAGAGTAAATTGAGATTAAGCAAAAACATTAACTTCAAATAATAAGCAAGCATTTCTGAACTACCTAATTTTGCATCAAGACCCACCACCACCCACCTAAAGAATTTACATAACAAAACAAAAAACCTAAAAACCTAAAACCATTTAAACCAAGAATTAAAAGCAAAAGCTTGAGAGGATTTAAATTTTTTATGTTTTTTCAACTAAGATCTGCACATTGTTCTGTAACTAATAAGTATGAAATGAAATTAGAAAGCATGCAACTAACCTTTCATATGTAATCCAAACTTGTAAACCACATTTTTGTTTAACTACATGTTTGGCCCATTCATGTCTTAAATTGCCAAAAAACCAGTTTTTGTTGAAGACCCAATTGAGGAATTTTGCATCAAGAGGTTGGGTTTGGCCCATTCATGTCTTCAATTCGAAAAAACCATTTTTTGTTAACAACCCAATTGAGGAATTTTGCATCAAGAGGTTGGGTTTGGCCCGTTCACGTCTTAAATTTGAAAAAACCATTTTTTGTTTACAACCCAATTGAGGAATTTTGCATCATGAGGTTGGGTTTGGCCCATTCATGTCTTAAATTGCAAAAAAACCCTTTTTTTGTTATAGACCCAATTGAGGAATTTTGCATCAAGAGGTTGGGTTTGGCCCATTCATGTCTTAGATTGCAAAAGAACCATTTTTTGTTGAAGACCCAATTGAGGAATTTTGCATCAAGAGGTTGGGTTTGGCCCATTCATGTCTTAAATTGCAAAAAAACCATTTTTTGTTTAAGACCCAATTGGGGAATTTTGCATTAAGAGGTTGGGTTTGGCCCATTCATGTCTTAAATTGCAAAAAAACCATTTTTTGTTTAAGACCCAATTGAAGAATTTTGCATCAAGAGGTTGGGTTTGGCTAATTAATTTCTTAAATCGCAAAAACCATTTTTTGGGGGTTTAAGACCCAATTGAGGACACATGCATCAAAAGGTTTAAGCTTGTTGGTTTGTTTTAATAATGGTAAGAAGTTTTTAATTTTTTTTTAGAGTTAAGCAATAAGGGCAAACCTATCCTTTGGTGGTATTACTAAGAATCATCTTGTCCGAATTCAAGGAAAGGGACCCAATTTAATTGAATAAAAAATTTTCATTTTTTAAAATATCCTTTTTATTGCTGACTTGCACCATGTGGGTCTTTAGGTTTTCCACCTATGGACACATTATAAAAAATTGTAAATTATTTACATAACTTACACAAGGAAAAAATTTATGTTCTTGACGTGTTTTGAAGATTTCTAACCTTTTATTATTAAGTGTCAAGTTGCACGATTGTAAAAAAATTTCTTTTTAATTTATCAATTGTAGTCATTAGAGTTAGGTCCAAATTATTAATTGAAACAAACATTAGAAAAGAATTAAAGATTTCTAACCTTTTATTATTAAGTGTCAAGTTGCACGATTGTAAAAAAAAATTCTTTTTAATTTATCAATTGTAGTCATTAGAGTTAGGTCCAAATTATTAATTGAAACAAACATTAGAAAAGAATTGTCTTTTGCAATTGCACATGACATTCAATCACATGTGACATATTGTACATATGATGTATATATAATATGTTTGTACATTTTCACTCATTCATATTCGTACAGTGGGCACATACACAATCAAGGTACCTTTTTTTGGACATAGAATTTAAAGACTTTGTTTTTATTCTTTTTCAAATATAGAATCTAAATAGAATAAATTTAAGTGAAAAATATTGGATAATTCAAATTATGATAATTTGCATGGTGATGGTGGTTTTTCACATGCATATGTAATTATGCATAAATGTTTTGGTAAAAAACAAGAAATACAAAAATTCAGTACATAAGTTTTTATATACAATTTAATATGTTTTATTGCATGAAATGTTTTTGCACATTTTTCGGACACTCAGGGCCACAATTTCTAAGCTTAATGAATACAAAAAATCAACCAAATGGCAAAAAAAAGAATGATTTTCCTTATTGCCCTTTTAGAATGGATTCTATAACCTTCAAAATTATTATATTGTATATTATTCAATCAAATGCATTATATGAACATTGCTAAACATAGATGTATGCATTACTTATCCATGAAAAAAATTTGAAATCAATTATTTTTTAATAATTATTTTTTATTCCTTTAAGATGAAAATTACAATTTAAAAAGTGATTCAAATTATTTGAAAAGATTCAAAAGGACATTTATATTATATCCAATCTATTCTTGGACTTTTTTATTAGATTGACATGACATCATTTTAGTTATGGTCATATACCAATCTAATATATTCATGAAATAGTAAATGTAATAAAAATCCAAATAAACCTTTGTAGTCCTTTTTTCATTAGACTGTCTTTTTAGGTACTTTGATCGTGAATATGCCCCAATAAGTTGCATATATGCAATTAAATGTGTAGCTAAATGAATTTTATTTTTATGACATGTGTTCAATTTTTTAAGGCCAATCAATTGATGACAAGTGGTATTTGTAATTCATTTTGGCATTTAATATTTTTAATTAATTAATCAAATTTAAATCAATCAATTTAAGGTTTATAGGATGTCAACATGTGCCACCAAGGTAGATAATTGGATGGATATATAGGGTTAAATAGGCCTATCTTCGATAACTAGCTAATTAAGTAGGTGGGTAGATAGGTAGGCCTAAGCAGGTGGTTAGGCCTAGTCTAAATAATCAAGAATTAAAAATATATTTAAAAGACATTTTCGGTTTGAATTTCTTCATTCAATATTGGTTCATCTTAATTACCACTTGCTTTTTACATTAATGTTTTACAAACTTAAAAGTTATGGCAAACAATCTAGGATAAACATTGTGGTTACATTAAAATCATCCATTTCAAATGATGAAAAACTAATCAATCACACCATAGTTACAAAGATGACCAAAAATCATCTAGATTTCAAATGTGATCGCACAATGTGTTACCTTTTATAGTTGCATTCAATTGCAAGTGAACTAGTTGCAAATGATAGTTTTAAGTGAAAATTATTACAAATTTATAAACATGAATGCAATGACCATTCAAGACCTCCTAATCCTAACTTTCAAAAATTATTCAAAAAATTATGATTGTTTCAATTCACTATCTATTAATCAAATAAAAAATAGGACCATTTTAGACCTCTTTAAATTTTTAAAATAAAAATAAAAATGAAAAACACATTCCTTTTGTGTTCTTGAACAAAGGAACCCAAAATGTTTTTTTCTTGAATTTTTTTCCTTGATTTTTCGTATACATTTAGGTAGCATTCATTTGGAATATTAAAATTATTTATAAAAAAATCCAATTAAGATTTTGAATTTTACACAACTAAGTAATCTTTTAATATGAAATTCTAAGTGAAAAGTCTTTTTTAAATGAATCATATGTTGTCCTAAAGTTGAATGGGTTTAAGAAATTCGGAGTATGACATTCCTAGTGGTACCACCCAATGATGGGTTTGCCCATAATCTTGTAGGATGATTACACATTAAGGTGACCAATTTTAAAACACATACAGAATCCAAAAAAAGTTCAATTTTTTTTTTTAAACAACTTATTTAAACTTATAGTTTGAATTATGACAAGTACATTGCAAGGTGTCATTGGAAGGTCTTTGGCAACTCTAGCTTAGTAGTTTATAATGTTACATCTAAAATATGAATATCTATATTATTAATTCCAATGAGTCAAGGACTTTATTTTTTTTAAGTTTTAATTCAATGTACATCTCAATGTGTTGATAATCAACATACTTCCAAAAGGTGTTTTTTTATATCATTGTCATCATGCCATATTTCATGCGAAAAGATTGTTTAAAATGGGCATGGCATTATGGTGCATTGAGTCCATATTCATATGTAATGGATTGTTTCTAGATTTGTTGAATCATTTAAAAAGTCCACCTTGTAACAAAATGATGATATTTATCATCAATTCTTCATATGAATGTTACAAAAAAAATCATAAATTCATGAAGTGAATCCCTTTCATGTATTTCAATCCATATTCAAATTCATATTGTATTATCAACTTTATTTTTATCCATATAAAAAATTGTCATTATGACACCCAAAAAAACAAAAAAATGATTTGTTCAGTGTGCAATCACTTCATAATAGACACATATATGATGCCAAGAAAACCCAAAATTGCAACTATATAAAACGGAACCACATAGGTGGGAAGGTACATGGATGATGGGGTGGCCTCCAATAATAATAATAATAATAATAAACTCATGAATTTTCTTAAGTAGTGTGATGTCTTTGGTCACCATGGATTTTCCATAATGCTATCAACAAACACCCAACATAAGAGACAATGCAAAACAAATGACTAAAGCTCATTCAATGATAACCCAAAACATGGAGTATCAAAGAAGGAGGGAAGGAAAGAGCTTCACATAGGCTTGGCAACCTTCAACCTCACCATCTACCATAGGAGCTAATTTGTATGGATATTTTCTTTGGGGGGGGGGGCATGCTAGCCCACACTAGCTAGTGGGCTATGGGCTAACTTTGCTTTTTAGGGGGAGATATCTTTTGTGTATTTGGAAAGATGCTAACTAGAGGTAGAAAAAACAAACTTAGAAAGAGCCTTGAGAAGTAGTAGCCTGGAAGACAAAAAGCAAAGCTAATGGAAGCATTAGGTCCAATTACTTTACCCTAGGGTCAGTTTTGTCATTAAATAATCCTTAAAATAGGGAAATGAATTTTTGACAAAAAAAAAAGAGAAAAAGCCGAGGTGTGAAAAATCATCATAATTATACAATTTAAATCATTTCACTCTTCATTTAAACATTATCATAATAATTTATTTTTTTTCAAATTTGAAAAATGAATTATTTGTGTTATCAATGTGGAAGTTGACCCTAGGTTACAATTGTACGTGTTTTAGAGCAAACCCACTAACGGCCAATGTAAGGGCATGTTTTTGAATGTAAAACAATAAAAACTTGTTGAACTGATTTTAAAAATGATCTCAAAATAAACATATTTTGCACACATTGGAGAGGTTTTAAAATATGGTTTTGGGACAACATATTTCCATAGGATGCAACGATTGACAAAAGGCCACTTTCATCACAATTTAAATCATGTTGTAGATTTGATTAGATTGCTCGACTAATCCTTATGAGATAGTTTTTCATTTTGCTTGTTGATTGGTTAAATTATTTGAAAAGTTGTGATTATTTAACTAATTTGGTTAAATAAGTCCACTTGTTTTGTTATTAGTGATATTTCATTTTGGAGAGTCCCACTTTGAAGTTTATGAATATAACTTGTGTAACTATGTACATAAGTAGTAACGGATGTGAGAAATATTGACCCAGGCCTATATACTTAGCATGGGTGGAGAATTGCTCTTATTATGAGAACTATGTACATTGAGTCAATATACATTTGAGAGTATGTAAGTATTCTCAAGAAAAGATTTGGGAACTTATTTGAGAGTTTTTATATGTTGCCCAATTAGCATCGATTCTATAGAAAGTTGACAAGATCTTATTCAAGATTTTATTTTATTTTTGAAGTGTTGTTTTTTTTACATGGTGCCCAATTCTCAAAGATTTTGGGTTAGGAACTAAGATCCTGGTGATGGCAATGTGAGCTTCAAAACTTCAGGCTTTCGCTCAACTCTCGGGTTGTTTTTACCTTACAAGCATTGTGGGTTAGAGGGCTATGATCATTGAGATTAAGTGTCGTCGCCCTTGGTAACAACTTTGGAGAGGTTTTGATGTGGAAAGTGAGGTTGCCTTTACTTACTTACATGCCCTTGGCAACAACTTTGGAGAGGTTTTGATGTGGAAATTGAGGTAGCCTTTACCTACTTACATGGTGCGATTTCTCACTCCCTTCTGGAGTGGGGGATCTTACACTCCACTGATCTAGGACAGAACACACTGCGTTTTAAATAACCAGTGGTTCTGGTACTTTGAAATTTTCCGAATTAAAGAACCGTCAGCTCCGTTTTCAATTTAAAAAACAGAAATAACAGAAAATAACGGAAAATATGTTAGAAAGGCAGTTTTGTGAAATTTTCAAAAAAATTGGGAAGGAAGAAGGTTCTCTACCAAAATCGATTCTTTTGATTTCTTTCAACCCCATCGGGTAGTTGGGTATATATATATATATACCTGAGTTGATAACCAATGGGGTAACAGAAGCAGATTTTAATAACCACACAACACCGCTACATACCCATGCAAAAGTAGGGTTTCCACTCAAAAAGGCTATCAAACCTAAAAAGGGTTTATGGTTTAGGGTTTAAGGTTTAGGGTTTATCTTCTTAGAGATTTTAATCTGGAGAATCATAGCTTCTATGGCCCCCCTAATTTTGTGGCCATAACCTGGAAAAATTAGGGGAATCCCTCATGAGCATGTGGTGGTATATCCTATGATGTTCAAAAACCATCACCTGAATAGAATACAAGGGGTATGGATGTGAAGGTCTCTTCAATTGACAAATGCATCTTGTGTGGGGGAGAGGAGGTGCTTTCAAATACAAAGGAAAGGAAAGAATCTTGTAGTACTTCTTTACGTGTAAAGGAGGGCTTGCTATCCAAGTGTCTCCCCTAATTTGAGGGTTGTAGCTTGACAATAGCCCAATGGTGTAGTAGGCCAAAAAAATTAGAGAAGGGAGTGGGGCCTTCCCAAGTGTAAAGTGCAAAAAGGATTTTCATTTGAATGGTGGAAGCTTGGCATGCAAATGGTGGAAGGATGCTTTAATTTAATTAAGGAAAATATTTTCCATGTAGGTTGTTTGCTTTTTAAAATATAAGGAAGAAAAAACCTTGGAATGCTTTATGTATAAGGGATGAACTAGGTTTCCATTACCAAAAAAAAACTTGCTTATTCATTTAAAGAGGTACTAGTGTGACCTATGCCATTGGCTCAAATGTGAATTCATTACCCAATTAATTATTCCTTTGAAAACCCATTTTTGTAATTTAGTTGAATTTTCAACGACAAAAAATTACTCAAAATTTAATATCTCTCACGCCATAAATTTAAAAAGTATGAAATTGTCTTCAAGGAAATCTCACTCACTGAGGCTTTCCAACAATATCAAGAGTGCACACAAATTTCTTTTAAGATTTTAGTTTTGATTATTAAATTTTCTTTGAAAATTTTATTCAATATTTAATATCTCCCATACCATAGGTTTAAACAATACGAAAGCACCTTGGTGTACCCTTACTCATAAAAAGGGCTTTCCAATGATATCAAGTAGGACCCTTGGTTTGAAACATTTCAACATGACAAACAAAATAGACAAACAAAATAAACAAACAACATTCCTTAATGCCAAGTTGATTTTGACATAGGCCCCCCCATACTTGGCATTTGAACTAATTTCATTGTGCACAAAAATAAATTGGTAAGGTTAAATATTTTTGGCTACTAGTTACATCTAGTTAGAGTTAATTTGAAGGGGGCATGATAACAAATTTATTCTGAATACTAGAAGAAAAAAATATTCTTTGCAATGATTTATTGCAAATAATAAATTTTGATAATTTTTCTTCTAGTGCAAGGAGGTTAATATACACCTTTTATGTACTCTTCACACATAAGAATAACCTAATTAAAGATTTAAACATTTGTGATATTGGACGATCTATAACTTATCATTTGTTAATAACGTGCCACATAGGTGTTTATTTATTGACTAGACATGTTATGGTTTAACAACACTTATTAATTGCGTTGTTGTAATGGTTCTATCCCATGCATGAATGGCTCTTTTTAGTTCATGCCCTTGCCATTAACCTAGGTTGGTTATTTGTTTGATTCTCAATCCCACACCATAGTGCCTCTTACCACATCTTTAGTACCATTGGAAAGCCCTTGATGGTAGGGGATACACCGAGTTAGTTAGTTTTATAATGTTTCAACCTATGGTAGAGAAGTTATCAAACAAAAAAAAAAACCCTTATTTTCATTGAAATTTCATGTAAATTAAAACTAAAACAAAAACATATAGAGCATTTCTTGGATGGCACTTTTGGTATTCATGGAAAGCTTTCAATGAGTAGGATTTAAGGAAAGTGAGTTGGAAATTCTTAGAGCTAAGGTGTAGTAGGAGATATAGAATTTTGAATAGAATTTTTGTCTCATTCAATTAAATCGTCAAAAGAAAATTGGAATGAAAAGCTAGTTGGGTAACTAGTTCAAACTTGGGCCAATGACATAGATTTCACTAGTAAGTATCTATTTCGCAACCGTCCAAAAATTTACTAATTTTTTGTGATGAGCCAATTAAAAAAAAATTCTTGAACTTTGGAGGTCATGACATGAACCACGATTCCTTCCTTCCTCCATTCATTCATTCATTCATTCATTCATTCATTGCCGAGGTTGAGTTGCCAAGTTGGGAATCAACTTCTTATAAAATTACGACTTTAACAAAATGTTACTCTCAAGTTGTCATGTGACCATCCTGGTGTCGTACTATTTGCACATCAGGATACATTTCGATGTGCATAATAATAAGTTCGGCAGCCATGCATAAAATCGTACCGCTGCACTCGTTTCACACCACCTCGTGCGAAATATTTAATTTTGGACGATTTTCATTTTCGCATCGACCCACAAATAATTATTTACAATGGTCTGTCATTTCACACTTCAATGGGTCTGCCGGAATTGGGGCATTTACACCGTAGAATTAATTAATTTTGTTTGTTTCACATTTCGCACTTCCTCCCCTCCCTCAGAATTTTTTTTCTTTTCACAGTACCCCTAAAATAATTAATATTGATGTGAAACGAGCGTGACGATACGTTTTCATTTTCGCATCGACCCACAAATAATTAATTACAATGGTCTGTCATTTCACACTTCAATGGGTCTGCCGGAATTGGGGC
>Ga0116231_10001127_pt1 | contig 53316 bp, 27 predicted proteins | sample S1TSphgellanicum_2_FD_89695 | JGI IMG/M metagenome (GOLD analysis project Ga0116231, IMG submission 89695) | Host-associated microbial communities from peat moss isolated from Minnesota, USA - S1T2_Fd - Sphagnum magellanicum MG | ecosystem: Host-associated > Plants > Peat moss > Unclassified...
CTTTGTCGCGCCCTGCTCTTGTCGGTCCGTTCACTGCCCCCCCCCCCCCCCCCCCCCCCCCCCCCCTCGCTGCAGGCTTGTCTTATTTACCCCTTGGTGTGTACCCAAGAAGTCAAGAACCGTCTGGCCCACGTTGCACAAAACCGACTTTTTCACTTTTAAAATTTTACTTGTCATTGCGAGTCAGTTTAGCCTAGCCTAGCCTCGTACATTACATATAGTAAAGGACGTCGTGAAGCATCATTTCATCCATCCATCCATCCATCTGGTCATCCATTCATCTCATATAAGATTATTACATATAGTAAAGGACGTCGTGAAGCATCATTTCATCCATCTGTCCCGTCATCCATTCATTCATCCATCCATCTGGTCATCCATTCATCTCATATAAGATTATATGGACTCATCGTCATCAAGCAAGCAAGTGGTGGTTATTTTCTGTTTGCAAGTGGCTTGTTGCACTTATTCCACGTTCAACTTGTGTTACAAGTGGTTTTGTTGTTTGGAATTCTAAACCCTAAATCAATCAGGTCATGCTTGATTATTGGCCAACCCTAAATTTTACTATGGATATTAAAGAATTAGGTGAAATAAATTGTTCATTCTTTCTTTCTTTCGGCAATCAATTTATTATTTTGGAAATTCGTATTTTGTTTAAATTTACTTAATGACTTTTGGCCACTATTTCATAACTAGATCTAATTTGAATAATAAAAAGGTTTTGTTGCAATATTGTATTCTAGGTATATCTGACTCAAACTGGATTTTTTAAAAAATTTGTTATGAAAAATCAATATTTTGTTATGAGGGATTTTTTTTAATTCATTAATTAATGTTTGGGGATGCCTTAAATCAAGTTATATATTTTTAAATTTTTCATTTCTTTTCTTTTTGAGAACATGGGGTTTGAAAAACATTTATTTACTAGTTATTCACTTGGGACAAAGCTGGAAATGTGACTTCAGAATTTTCAAAAAAATATTTTAAAAATGATGTAAATTTGTTAAATTTTATTATTGAAAGCACTAGTACAAAGAAGAAATATGGAAACACAAAAAAGGAAGGGCATAAATCATACTAGTTAACTTGCTAAAAGATTTATTTCAAAAATAAAATGGTTTTAATGGGAATTCTAATTCAAGCACCTAGGTTCTACAGAAAGGGGATTTTATTTATTTTTAATTCCAATTCTATGACATAGAAAAACTTGGCAAAACTTTTCCCAAAAATTAGCAAAATTAATCAAACTGATTTTGCCAAAATTTTCCCAATTTGGTTTTTTGGATTAAACAACAGAATTTGTCGGCAAAAAAAAACAAATCAGCAATGGGAATGGAAGGTGGGTCCACAAAGGAGGGGGGAGGGGGTTTGACTCCCCACCTTACCCAGGACACACCCCCTTTCATGGTTCTGGGCCAACCCAAGAGTGTCTTTCTCTTTTAAACCCTTTTTGACAATCTACTAGAGGGAGGGGGACAAGAAGCTAAAAACCACTTGGTACAAATACCCCACTTCACATGACATACGAAGTGGGCCCAAAATGTAAGTGGACTATACACAAAAAAATCACACCTACTAGACCTAAACCCTAATTTTTCTAGGGAAAAAAAACCCTCACACACATTTTGGCAAAGAACTAAAGGTAGTCATGAGTGTCATAGTGTCACCACTTCCTCTCTTTTTTTCTTAACTCCCTTGCCTAGTCACATAAATAAGAAGGGCCAATACTCCTTTTAGTAGTAGCCTATGATGGGCTAGGGCCCAATACAAACTAGAGAAAACCTCTCGCCCCTTCTATGTGGGAATGTGGTGTTAGGTGTGTTGAATTAGTAGTCTAAGGTGGGATCCAAAGATTGCCAAGGTATCTATCTATCTATCTATCTATATGCTTATGTATTATATGGTGAGGGTATGGGGGAGTTTTTAGGGTTTTTTAGGGAACCCTAAACCCTACCCCGGTACCATCTATCTATGAAGCAAAGGTAGTTTGTTGGCCTTGCCTTGGCAGGCAAGGATATTTTTTTAGGGTCTTGGGTTCAAATCTTTGGGGAACTCCAATCTTACTAATAGGTCTCTAATGGTGCATTCACACTTGATGTTAAGTCAATGTTAAATGAAAATCTAGGTGGATCCTAGGTGGCACCCAATGTTAAATGGGCCATAGCTCAATGTTAAGTGAATGTTAGCTTAACATAAAAAAATTCATGGTGACTAGGTTTAAGTCCTAAATGGCTAGCATGGTGGTAGGGGACTCAACCTTAGAGTCCCTAACACCAAGTGTGAATGTACCTTAAGATCTTTAGGCTTCTATGCCTAAGTATCTACAAGCATGTAGGCTTGAATACACCATAGCTTCAAAACTAGACCCGGGTAAGGCCATCGACCCCAATTGTGTATAACTTTTTGAAAAATCTCAAATGCAATGGGTTCCAAGGGGTTGATTTGCACCCAAATGGTGAAAATCAACCCCTTAGAGAACTTGTAATATGCTACCCATATTAGTAATCGCATTAAATTATTTTAGGGCACGATTAATAGCAATATTTCCATATACCCTTTCATTCTTCTTATTCTTCTTCTCAAAGGAGGAACGATGGATCATTGTAATCTTTGAGAGCATATGACTAACTACCTATTAAGTCTTATTGAGTTCCATTTTGAAGAGGATTATTCAAGTCATAAACTCAATGTGACAATATTGTCATGTTAAACATTAACCCATGCATTCACACTCAAACTCAATATTGTTAACATTAACCTGTGTGTTCGTACTCAAACTCAATGTTGTTATGTTAACATTAGCCCATGTGTTCACGCTCAAACTCCATGTTGTTATGTTAACATTAGCCCATGTGTTCACCCTCAAACTCCATGTTGTTATGTTAACATTACCCCATGTGTTCACACTCAAACTCCATGTTGTTATGTTATCATTAGCCCATGTGTTCACACTCAAACTCCATGTTGTTATGTTAACATTAGCCCATGTCTTCACACTTAAACTCGATGTTGTTATGTTAAAATATTCCTTCATAACCAGGGCACCAAAGACAAAGAGTAAAAGGTTTCCTTCAAAACTACACTTCAAATTAAAAACCTTTCCACTTTATACTGGGGAAGGCCTGCTCCCATGGGCCTCCTCTAATTTTTGGGCCTACACCAGTGGGCCTTCACTCCTCAAGGTTGTCACCCCTCAATTTATGGTAGGACCTGGGCATAGGCCTTTAACCCGTATACCTTTTGTTCTTTACCATCACCTTGGACACTTGAGGAGTTTGGCCCACCCAACTTTAAGCAAAGGCTACAAATTCACTTGGGTCTACAACACCTTAACCCTAAAAGTAGCTTGGACCTTATGAGGGGGGGGGAGAAATGGGTGATCTTCAAAAACATCTATCTAAAGTATGTAATAACTTGAAATTGGTTTAAAAGGCTTGAACTTCAAAGGTCTATAAGTAGGTAACTAGAGGCAAATAATTTGATTAATAATTTATTTCAAAGATTCATGCTAATTAATTTATTACATATTTTATTTTATTTATTTTCTTGTTTGTATAAGCTTTAGGTTTAGTGGCAAATTTTTTTTGAGTAATATAAAATTTTATGTATATTCTTCAAAAATGTAAATATGACAATATTTTTTCACCTTCATTTTCCCCACCATAGAGGGCTAGGTATTCATGGATATAAGGTGCCCTCGGAGTGCACTATACCCGGGTGCATTTTTTTTTAAAAATAAAAAATCAAAGCACCAATAATCATCACCCACAATTTCAAGTCCCTTCCCTTCCCTTCCCTTCCCTTTGAAAAGGGAGTTCTCCCATTAAGGGAATTAGGTCAATCAATTGCTACATGATGGATGGACATGGGCACCATAATAATGCCCTCCTTTTTTTGAACTTTCTTCTAGCAGGAACAAGTAACCCAACTGGAGGTAAAGTAACTCAAGGCAGTTTATGTCAGGGCACTCTCCTTCATGAATGAATGCAACCCAACACCAACAACTCAAGTGAAGTGAAGTGAAGTGAAGTGAACTAAACTGAACTGAACTGAACTGAACTGAACTGAAGTTTCAGCAATGACAATAGCATCATGGCATGGGCAAGAATCCAATGAAAGAAAAATAAGGGTTTAGGGTTTAGGATTCTCTCTCTCTCTCTCTCTCTCTCTCTCTTCAAAAGAAACTTCTAACACCTTTTTCTACACAATTCCCAAATACCCTCCTCCCATGCACCATTACCACCACTATCATTCATGCAATAATGTACCAAACAAAAAAAAGCCCTCAATTTTCTTTGCCAACTTCAAACACCCAAAGCTCACAAATTTCATTTTTGCTGGCCTTGCCTACTACTACCAAGGCAAGGATATTGTGTTCAGATTCATTATAGAGTGAGTATATAGTAGCTTAAGGGATTTTTATAGGTCCCTAGGTAAATAATAATAATAATAGGTCTATTTTTATATAAGGGTTTTTGAAACATGATATTTTGGGTTGTGTTGAAACTTGAGATTAGTTTATTATAGAGTTATAATAATATCTTGAAGGATTTTGGATTCTTTTAGACGATTTTTTGAAGATTATATTTTTTTGCTATGGTGAAATATTTGAGTTTCCGTAATTCTTCTTTTTTGCCTTTAAGGTGGTACTTTTTTAATTTAAAATGGCAAGTCCACACAGTGTGGTGATACACTCCTTGTTTGGGATACATCTTTTTTTTTTTCCCACATCCATTACACATCATCTATTTGGAAAGGCAATGATTCCCATCCAAGATAATATTATAATAAATATAATAATAATAATCCCATTCCCACTACCATAGAAACCTCCCTTGAAAAGGTTTGACGATGGATTATGTTTTTTAAATGAATTTTTTCATTTGTGCCAAAAAGAATTTTTTTTTAAAATTTAAAAATAAATAAAATTGAGCAATTTGTGTGTATGAGTGAACTCATTGTTTTACAAGCAAAGCAGGTAGTTACTATATAACAAGGTTATGAAGTGACTTGGGAGTTAGTTGTCAATTCCAATTACCCATTAGTAGTACCATGGCAAGTTCGACACTAATTCTAAATATTATTTTTAGAAATGTTGAAAATTTGCACCCCCCCCCAAAATTTAAAAAATCAAAGAAAAAAGGAAAATAAAGTACTCTTTAATAATAATAATCTGGAATATTTTATATTTTGATAATGGATTTTTTAATAATAAAATAATTATTCATCACTGAAATGTTAAACTTGCCATGGTACTAACTGCATAAGCGTTCTGACAAGCTTATTATTATGCATATAATTATAACCTGATAAGTTAGGGAGAGTACTGTACCTCAGTTAGCCAATAATATTGTTGCTTTTTACATAATTGTGGCAATTGTGTAGCTTGTAACAAGCAACATAGGGTTCCTTTGGAGACAAGGAAGAGGACCAAGGCAAATGTCCTTTGGCACTTGGAATGTCTTTTTGGCCTTCCAGATGGATGGATGGATGAATGGATGGATGGATGGATGGATGGATGGAGGGGTGAATGAGTGGATGAATGTCTTTCCCTCTAATTTAATTTTCAACTAAACAAAGTGAAGACACTTGTACTATTCTTTTGGCCTTTCTAGATGGATGGATGGATGGATGAATGGATGAATGATTTCTCCTCTGAGGGCTCCCCATTCTTAGCTTTTGCACTTTGGGGTGTGTTGTCTTTTGTTTGGACTTTGATCCTTTCTCTTTTCTTTTTCTTTTTTTTTTTTCCTCTTGTTGCCTTGCTGAGTGTTTTTCCTTTATTTATTTATTTATTTATTTATATTGCTTGCCACTTACAACCTAGATAGGTAACACCTGGTGAGTTGGTAACTGGGGTAGTTATGTCAGAAATTCAAGTTCCCAATGTTATATTCTATTGGTTCCAGTTTTCAAAATGTGACCCAAGCAAGTTAAGTACCTAGTACAAAATGGGCCCATCATGTAATTAACTTTCCCATACACAAATGAAATTGTGGATGTCCTTCATTAACCCAATCTTTTTTGGGAAAAAAATAAAAAATAAATTTTAAAAAATAATAAATAATTTTAAAAACCCTTTACCCCTTTTCCTTTCTAAAATCACTTTCTTTGTATAAGTCATCCAGTGACTTAGTTTAAAGTCGAGAGAGAGAGAAGAATACATCCCAACAATTGGCCTTTATACAACCACTATGCATAACACTACATTTTCCATTTGCAAGCAAGCCCCCTCATCTTAAGCATCATTTGGAGTTTGGTGTGAACCACCAAACACATAACATAAGACCCACCCATGAGTCGACATACACTTATGTAATAGGGTTGAAGTCGCTCTAGCATGGATGGCATCATCTTCTTAGACTATTTTTTTGTCTCCATGACATGAGATGGAGCATTGGTGGTAGGAACTCTCAAAGTTACTATTTGCAACTTGAGGAAAACAATTGTGAGGAGAGGGTATTGTTATTGGCTTTTCTTTTTTTGTTGTTGATTATTTGTGTGAGAGCTTTGATTATCAATAGAATATGGTTTTTCTTACACATGAAGCTCAAGATTAAGAACATTATCCTATGTAGGTTATCATAAAAAAAAACCAAAACCAAAACAAAAACTTGCAATAAGATACCGACACAACAAGATCACCCCAACACAATGAAACGTAACCAAGAAGCTGGAACCCCAAAGAAAAACCTAACTAAAGTAATTGACCCGAATAATCTTTGAAAATAATACTTCATTATTTTCCACTAATAGTAACTAAAGAAAATCAACCAAGTGGAACCAAGTGCAATCAAGATTTCTATTGTTCCATTGAAAACCCATTGTGAAAAACTATGGTAAGTCACCAAGGTTCCAACTTGGTAACATATCCTATAAACCTTCCTACTTCCCCTACCAAGGTAACTAACTACCTATATAAGTGGGTAAGTATATAGGTAAGTGGGTTTTAAGGTTAATAATTATTACCTATGTAGGTGAGTAAGTAAGTAGTAAGGCACTTGATTGTTCTTAGGTGGGTAGTAGATGCATGTGGATGGTCAGTACATAGTTAACCACTGTGGTTAGTTATGGAACACGAATTCAATGGTTTCGTGTTCACACACAATCCATCCATTCATCCATCCATTCACCCATCCATCCATCCATCTTACATGGATGGATTCCCACTTCTAACCTGTTACTCAACATGGGTTTGGTTTGATTACTTTAGTAATTAGTTTTCATAGCTTCACAACTGAAAAATAGCTCTGGTTTAGTCCTTTTGGCAAAGGGTTTTATTGCAATTAAAGTGTGGCAGGTGTACATCATGATATGTGGACATTTCAAAAGCATCTCTGCCATATTATATTGTCCACACTTGCTCTTATGATGAGCTTGCTTCCAGTCCTTCCTTCCTTCCTTCCTTGCCCTCTCTTTCAGATAATTGTGAACTTTCTCACTTCTGCCTGTGAAGCTCCAGTTATGAAATATTAATACTTAATGGAAACCATGATTAGCTATGACACATTATGTGACCCAGCATCCCATGAGTGCACCATCAATTGGAAACCCATTCTGACTCAGTTGGTAATGAACTACATACAACTGAGTTACCAAAGCTTCACCTTGGTAAGCTAATCCTTTGGATCATCCTACTTCCACCTCACATTGCCATGATACCTACCTATTTAAAATAGTTAGGTCTTGTAGGTAAGTATCATAGGTAATGTGTTAAGTGGTTACAAAATGCATGTAGAGAGAGGTAAGAGCATCTCCAACAATGTTCAATATGTGAACCCTGCACTCAAAATCTTCGACATCGACTTTCATTAGTCAAATTCACTGGAAGCCCTGCTTGGACCCTGAAACTTTACTCAGCTTTCCAGAGCTCTGGAGGTGCTTTGGAACAGCAGTCAAATCATATTTATTGACTTCTCCCTGTTTCTGATTGGGTAGATGGTTTGATCGGTCCAAGTGGGTTTGCTGTTAGTAGTCTCCCACCTGCTTGCAGTCCCAGTTTCAAGTTTTATGAATGGGGGGTTGCGCAAAAGTGGGTAAACTAAAACTTGGATGTGAGAAACATACCTTTTGCAGGGGTGTCACATACTTAGCATTGGTGGAGATGCCCTTAGATTTGACGGCTTATTGGTACGTAGATATGTATGGATGGATGGTGAGTACATACTTAACCACGGTGCCCTTGAACTCTTGGGCTAGCACTAGTGTTCATTCAGTCTAAACATGATTTTGGGTGCAAAGGTGAAAGTCATCTTGAACTCTCGGGTAAGTATGTAAGTACTAGTGTTAATTCTGATGTTCAAAATGCAATAATTCATTTAAACTTTACATGTGCACACCTCTAGTGTTTATAGTTTAGAACTAGTTAGCCAGCTCAAGATTGGATAGTCTAGAGTAGTTAATTGTGCCCAAGGGTGGTGTAGGTTCAGGCCAGCAGGTAGGAAATGGTTGAGGGTTCAATCATGGGTTAGAGTCTATTACTACCTTGGCAGCTTCAAAATTAGAGGACAAAATGTCGTTTATTAGTTCATAACTAGGTTCTGGTTAAACTTAGCCGGTTTCGTTACCCAAATGCCCATTTAATCATATTGAATCAGTGTTGTATAAGTGAAAACTTAGGGAGAGAGGAAAGGGAGAGTTGAACATTTAATTTTTTCCTCTCTCCAAAGGGGTGGTTCTTAAGTATGGGGATTTGTGTGGATATAGAGATCAACTAATAAAAGTAGGTGACAAAAATCAAAATGAGATAGACAACCAAAGAATCGAGTTAGCATGCAATCAAGAAATCAAAATCTTACTCTTTTATATATATATATATACACTTAAAACTTTATATTGGATTGTGAGTAGGGTAGCTAGGCCAATCACCAAACACTTAATGTTAGAGAAACACAATTGCTAAAAAAAAAATTAAAAGGTTTTTTTAATCTCCATTTTTTGTAATTTTTAATAGTTCTTATTTTCTCCTTAAACCAAATGTTGGGAAAAAATAACCCAATGCTCACCATCTTTAAATTTTGTGCAGGTAATGAAAGTGTTGTCCATAACAACCCCTATTGTGCCTTCATTTTAGAAAGTATATGGAAATTGCCATGGAGAAAATATCACCATATCTCCGACCAATGATGTTCATTGTAATGCTTATTGTTCGAAATCAAAGGTTTGGAATTTATGTTTTTTTTCATTCCCATATTGTAACAAGCAATGAACTTGTGTTGTTGACCATTAAATGCAAATGGATACAAGCAATTTTGCAAATGCCAAAATTTGCATTTTTCAATTTGCCTCATCCAAAATAGGTGCAACTTTTAATTTCAATACACATTCACTAATAAAAATCTTGTTAGTTGCAACCATTCCTTGTGTGACTATGTGCAACTTAATGTCACCTATAATTACAAATGGTTGCCTATGCAACTATTTTTCAAATTTGGATGGATTTTGGTCTTCCTTTCAACTAGGCTCAATTATGACCTATTTCATCTTTCCAACACGTTGATTTTTCATGATGTTTTTGTATTTTTTATAACATCGTATATACATTTAGTTGCACATGCAACTAAAATAATCACATTATAGTTGCATAAGGTACGTATCTTACTTAGTAGTTACACATATAAATTATTTATTAATACATATATATTTCTATGTATATATTTACCTATTAAATACCTATTTACGTACCTATTAAGTACCTACCTACCTACATACCCACTAGCTATTTAATAGGTTATTTAATTATAAGTAATTATTTAAAGGCTATCTAAATAGGTTTTTTCTAGATGCCATTTAAATATGCACTTAAAATAAATATTATCTAAATAGGTACCTAGTAAAAACTTATGCTACCTAATAGGTAGGCTATGTAATAGTATGTGTTAAGGAATAGTTGCAACTAGGCTACAACTATGTGACTAGGTTGTAACTAAAATTTTATCTTATATTATTTGTCTTCCCTTTCAAGTTTACAAACCATATAAGTAGGTTGGTTTGGTGTAGTAAACATATTCATTTTTTCAATTGCCATATGGAAGGAACTAATCACATAGGCTCCACTTAAAAGGCTAAACTTAAAAATAAAATAGGATTTTGTTGTAAAAGTTTAAACTTAGACCTAAGTATCTACCTACCTAAGCTAGACCTATGGTTAGGTGGCCTAGGCTTAGCCTAGATGTCACAAAACCTATTGAAAATGGCCTAACCCAAAATTAGGCTAGGTACCTTAAACAATTAGCTAGGTTAAGTGGCCTAACTTAGGCCTAGCCTAGGTGCCACATGGCTTATTATAAGTGGTCCAACCTTAATCTAACCTTAAATGATTATAGGGCAATCTTAAATTTTCATGTTGCACAATCTTAAGCTACCATGTGGCACAATCTAGTTACTTCAATCATATGGTTGAGAAAAAAAAGAAATATTTATTTGGCAAAATACTTCAAAAAATCTAAATGATGTTACATGTCACATTTTTAGGCTACCACATGTGAACATATTGGTGTGCATTATGGTCAAAAATGTAGTCGCAAGTGTAATCACAAAAATTCATCCTTGAATATATGTCATACTTATATTTTATGAAAAAATATTTCATTTGTCATTTGCAACTAGCATCGTTGGCAACTTGTCGTTTATTGCTAAGTTAATTTTTAGTCACAAATGTCACTTGCAATTAAAATTTAGTCACAAACGACGTTTTTTCTACTAGTGATTCATGGTAAATTCCAATTATCATTCATTACCACACTTATTGGCTTTTAGGAAAACATCCTATATTTTTCCCTAAAAAGAGGATATAGTTTACATGGTGAAGATTTGATTGTGGTTCTTTTGATGGTTCTTGTTAATGATTATGTGCATTGTAATGTGAAACATAAGGTTGACTTTAATAAATTGAAATCAATATTAAGCTAGATAACCACTTGAACATCTGATGTTGGTGTTGATAGATTTTTTTTATTAATATAAATAATTTGCGTATGTCTAAATTTTTTTTACATAAGAAGTTTGGTTTAAATAGCCCATATTATTTTTTCTTATTATTTTTTCCTTTTTAGCATAAAGGAAAATATCTTATAGCCAACTTTCATTATGTTCATGGTAGTTTTATATGTAATGAAATTTTTCAAGGAAATTTATTACACACAAATTAATTTTTTTACATGCAAATTTATTTTCAAATGTATGTAATATAGAAATGCAAGTATTTATTTGACACAAGAAATTTTTAATACAAGCAAGTTATCAAGTTAAGCAACTTTTCGACACAAGCAAATATTCAATATATATATATTTTAATACAAGTAGTTTATTAGTGCGAACATTTTTCCAATGTAAAAAGCTTTTATTGTGTGCGTGAATGTGCATGTGATTTTGTGTATAGATATCCATTTAATTTAAATTCAGGTAATTGAAACATTTGCATCAAATCTTGTCAATTCATCATTTGAGCATTTATTACATTCATACTACCTTCATCTAATTTCAACATATAAGTATCAAGTTGCAAATTTTCTTTTCAATTTTAAATATTTTATTTATTGAATAATCAATTATCATCCCTTCAAGTGAGGCAAAATAATATGACATATTTAAGTGAATAATTGTTGTTCAATATAGAAAAAGCCCAACAATGTCATATTCAATGATTAAATCCAAGTTTTTGGTTTAATTTTGAATATGACTCTCAACATTTTGAATCAATTGAATTTATGTTAAAGGTGTGGCTAAATTTTTACTTGCTTTTGAAAAAAATCCTCGAAAGTTATAATAAATTTGCATGAATTTCCATTTCTTTCAAAATAAATGGTCATGTGACAACCTCTTGTTTGGATCTTAGATTCAAATATGCATTTTTATTGGATTTTTTTTTTTTGATTACGCATTGATGAACATTTTGAAAAAAATTGAGATTCAACATTTGAGTTTGTTGTTTCATTATTCAACATTTCTTGCAATATGAATATTACTGAGAAATAAATTTAAAATTATATTCAATGCATGCATAAAAAATCAAAAACTCTAAAAATGTTCCTATTGGTGAGATTTTGTTTCCATCCATTGCAATACCCATCACAAAAGTCAAACCAATTCTTAAAATTCAAATGGAACATTCACATTCAATCATTGATTTTAATGTCATATAAAAAGGTAATTTGATTGGGCACTTCATAACAACAATGTTTAAATATTTATCAACATCTATAATATATTTCAAAGGCAATTAAATTCATTAACATGTTTCCAAATATTACAAGAACAAGATGTATCATTTTTTTATAGGCGATTTATTGCCAAGTGGCAACCTCTAAAAAGGATGTGTGAATGGGTAGCTTAGGAGATCTTGTAAAAAGTTTAATACTTTTGCCATTCAAGTAATGCTAGTAACTATCAAATTACCAACTTACAGGACAGCAAAAAGTGGCACCTAGCCACCCATCATCGCCTTATGTGTGCATAGTTGCCATCTCATCTATCAAATCGGAAAGATGTAGCCATCTCCATCCCCACCCTTGGTTAGGGAAGCCAACAACTCCCCTTTTGTTCTAAACAATTTGCCATCACAATGCTCCTTCTATTTTGTCCTCCTTGCCACTCCAATTCCCTTTCTATGTTCCTCCTTGCCTTTGATCTCCTCTTCAATTCTTTGGTATTCTTCTTCATTTATATTAATCTTTCAAGTTATTGAGGTTTAAGGTATTGGGTTTAAGTGTGGGCTTCAAATGGATACACTTTAAATGTTTGAAAATTTATGAAGGACAAAAAGGGGGAGTCATTTTACAAAGGTTTAATGTGTGTGGAATTTGTGCATTTCAAGTTTCAAGCCTTTAAAAATTCATGAGGCCAAAATAGTGGTGGCTCTAGTAAAGTGGTTGGCATGACAACGTGTGCAAGAAATCCAATAAAATTGCATTGCAACTTATGCAAGTAGGTTGCAATAACTTGGTAGTTTGCAATAAAGTTCATTCCTTGCACCACTTGTCCCAATTTCCAATTTTAAATGGAAGCTATTTTTTTATTCATCTATTCCTTTTCATGTTGCAACATCTAGCCACAATTCTATTGTTGTAGAAATTGTTAAAACCACACATCCCCCTCCTCCACCTAAACCTTCTTAACAATAGACATTTACAAAGAAAAAGGAGTATGAAGCTAATAGGACTTTTCAAGACATCTAGGCTACGAAGTTCCCTTGGGCATAATTTGTGGTAGGCTTAGATGATAAGATTCCACAAGTCAAATGCAAAATGTGTAGGCAAATAAAGAGGCATGATAATTTTTTTCTCACCTAAGCTTGATGGATTATACAAGCAATCTAGCAAAAAGAAGGCTTTGGTGGATACCCTAATCAACCTAAGGGTTCAATTTATTTTGAAAGTAACAATATCCACTAGAAAAATGAAAAATTGTTTTCCTTTCAATCTCAATTAGTGAATGTTTTCTAGCAAGTATGTGTTGGCATTGAAGGAGAGGAAAAATGCATGAAACCCCAATTTGCATCTTGCTTTCATGTTTTGAGTCAAAGTTGGCCCATGATAAAGCATGAAAGCTTAAAGGATTTGTTCATTTTTTTGAAGTTCAATAACAACCCCATAAAGCATTGGAATGATTATTTTGGGTGGGAGATCGCTATGATTTTGTGTGAGATTGTGGAATGTAGAACATGAGAAAGGTTTTATGTGTTGTCAAGTACATTTCCATTTCTACTAATGAGGTTTTTGCAATTGACAACATTAATTGGATTGGGATCCATGTTTATGTGCTTGAAAAATGGAAGTGAATGCCCATTCTACTCACCCTTGAAATGGTGATAATAGGTGCAACAACAACAAATCTCACCCAAGTGTTGTTATGTGTTATGTTGAATTTTGCGGGTGTGAATGAAAAGGTTGTGGGTAGGAAGTTGGTGTCATTGGGATTGACAAAGGCTATGTGTTTACTATTGTGTGCAATGACATCACCACTCATATCAAATGTGACGTTCTTCCATTTGTTATGCCTATCCATTGTGTTGCACATAGGGTAGACTTGGTGTGAAATTAACTCTATCCACCTAATTAGTGGTGGACAACATTGAGAAACTCCTTATTAAGGTAAATTTTTACTTTTTTCAATTTAACAAGAGAGCTCTTGAGCTTGAGAGGTTGGATTCCTTGTTGGATGTAAAAGGTTTGAAGATATTTCAAAATGTGGAAACATGGTGGTTCTCAACGTTATCTCTTATGAAGAGGGTGTTGGTACAAGCCCTTCATTATGTAAATGTGGGTAGATTAAGATGCATGTGATGTTGTTAATGCCAACGTCATTACATTGCTTGATGTTTGGATGTTGTTTGGCTTCCATTGTCTTGTGGCTTTGCTTGAATTGTTGCACGGGCTTATCAAGATGGTTCAAGCTTGAAACATTTATGTTGTGGATTTTATTGAAGTTATGAAATTAGTGAAAGTTGACATGTATGATGTTATTACAATGCAATCAGTATTGCATTCAAACATGATGTTTTTGTTAACTTCAACAACTTAATCAACTTTTGGAATGAAACTTTACCACTATTGTGGCCTGTGAATTTTGCTTACCTTAACAATGATTTTATGTGGTGTACATTTTGTGTGGGTACTAAGTTGGCATGGCTACATGTTGACAATGTGCATACAAGGAAAATGGATCCAATTTCTCTTATATTGTGAGAACAAAATTTGGAAACTATCAATTTAAAATGTTCTAAAGCAACACTTCAACTTTCTTGTGAGTTGTAGTGTCAATTCCCATATTGTGAACTCATGATGGCCATGGGAATTGTGTACCCCCACTACTAGGTGAAGCATTATGTTGAAACAAATTTTAGGCCTATCACTAAGCCATTCTAAAAGAAAATTTTGCTTTGCCCAAGACTATTGGGCCCATGAAGAGATAATGTGATGTTATGTTGGATTGCATGGCCTTGGACAATCAAGCACATATGTTCATTTAAACCATGAAAACAATGTTGCAAAGATCATAAAGATGGATAAGAAGGATTGCAACCCCCTTTGGCAATTGTGGGGCTAATGAGATGTTAACCTTGAATATGTTTAAATGGTTTAAACTTGTTAAAATTTGTATGGTCCATGTTTTAAGGTTTGTAGAAGACAAGTGATGTTTTAGCATATTTGTTTTTATTAAAAACAAGGTGTGTAATCAGTTGAACACACACTTAGATTTGTATGTCAAGATGTTTGGGCACACCTTCTTTACTTTGGAGACTTCTCGTATGATCAAGCCATTGCAACTTGGGAAAAAAAAAAACTCGTAGAGCAATTGAAGCTTAGGTAATTAGGTTAGATTCCCAGTTCTATGTGTTGTTCATTCATCATGGTTCATGTTCTTTTGTTGCAACGCTTACAACTTGTCATTAAACATGGAATTTGGTCAAAATTTTGCATTACTTGGAGTTGTGTTATGGGTGGGGTATTGAAGTTCATGCATTTTTGAATTTTTGGGTTTCTTTTGCCTTTGCTATCTATGACATTTCATTCATGTGTTATTTGTGTTTACAATATGAATGAAGCCTAGTAAACTTTTGGATTAGTGGGCGTGGATTAACATGTTTCATTTGTTTGTCTAATGTGGGTCTATTTGTGTGTAAGCCATTTGCTTTGCAATGGGCAATGCCCTTATGGGTAGGGGTTCAAATCCCTAATAAATGTTTGTGTGATGTTATGAGGTGCATGCAATGTACATAGTTAAAGTTTGAAAGTGGGTCTTTGAAATTTAATTGTGTGTATGGAGTTTGTACCATGTATGTTGTGTTTTGTGTGGTATTTGGAATTTCTATCAATCCTCTCAAGTTTCAACTATGCAACTTGGACTTTGGAATTTTCATATTTTTTTAACATAAAATTACACAATGCCAAGTTGCAAATTGGTGAACTATGCCTAGCCAATTAGAATTTAACACCCCTTAAAATTTCAAAATAACAAAAATCTCCCACCTTGCAAAGTTTTAAGTGGCAAACAAAAAATGAAGCCAAAAAATTTTGGTAGCCAAAATTAATTGTCAATTTTTGGCTAATAACCAATAAAAGTCACAAGAAAAACAATAGAGTGGCCACCCACCCTATTGACCATGCACAAAAAAGACCACAATGGAAACTTTCATAGATGATTTTAAAATCCTTAAAAAGATCCCAAATTACAAATCCCATAAAATATATGCATTTTAAAGCATCACATGAACAACTTATAAATGAAACATTTTAATTACCATATATAGGATGTAGTTCAAAAAAAAAAAAAACAACTAATCCTTGCCAAACATTATATTAACCAAATAAGGTGAAGCATTAGGCTAAAATAAATGAACATGGGCATAAATGAATCTACATTGACATCTATAACAAATAAATCTAGGATGTTCCCATAAATCCATGTTTTTGTTGTGAAAGATTGTTTTTAAAAAACAAATTAAACATATTTCAAATAAATTGTCACAACAATTTTCTATATTTTTTCAAATTCAAATAAAATATAGTTCAACATCTTACATATGTACAAGTTGTTTATATAACATTGATGAAGATAAACAACTTTTATACCAAGAGCCAAATAGAATTTGAAAAACAAGAATAATTAAAATAGATCTAAAAATTAACACAATTAGAAAAACATTTTGTTATGTCATGTTTTGATTTTGCTCAAATTTATAAGATCTACAATTATCGACAATATAGAATGCATGATAATGTTATTAATGTCCTTACAAACGTGGATCAAACTCAATATATATTATCATGAATAGCATATGATGAAATGACAATAAAAATATTCCTCAAGTGATGTTTGAATATGAATCACTTTATATGTCATGAAATGTTTGTCCAAACATGGTGATGTTTGCTTTACAAGATTTTATCTAAATGCCATTATACAAAAAATTAAATGTTACCATTCACCGTCAATGGGAAAGTTTGTTTACTTTGCACATAAATTCAAATTTTCAAATTCATATTTGTGATAACTCATCATCGAATAGTTTTCATTTTGATAGTGAAAAAAGGCATTGTACATCAACATATACACCGATGCATTATTTTTTGGATATTCCAAAATAATGAATTATGATAATACTAATATATATTATGTTGCCTTAAATTAGAACTTTCATCCTTTAGGTTTAATTAAAGGTAAACACTCAAAGGAATTCAAAGATCCAACATTGTTTTATCGCCAACCTTGCCAATTTTCTAGAGGATTTTCATATCAACAAATAACCTGAATTGGGAATTGTTTCATAAATTCAAGGATTTTTCAACCAATATTCGAAACCTGTTTTTTTAATTAATATTTTAATCTAGAAAGTCATAAGTTATGGTTAGGTATAAACATATTTTTAAAAAATTATGCAATATAACCTTAAAAACTTCTTGAGTCCAAAATAAACCAAAGTTGGATAATATTTCCAAATCATACCTACATTACTATGATTTGGAAGGTTTGCATAATTCACTTGATTATTTGGAAGGGTTACAAAAGAATTTATTTGTAATGATTTGACAATTTGGTCCTCCAATATTCTTTGTGACTTTTACATTTACTAATAGTTTATGGGATCGTCTCATTAAGGCTTCACACATTACATGCTACAAGATAAAGTCTCCCCCAAAAATAGAAAACTTGTAATCCATTCGCATAACATAATTAATACAAAGTGACCCTATTACATTTGTAATATATTATGATTATCATGCATTTTCATTTTGCAAATTTATAATGAAAGATCATTCTTTTTTTTTATCCACTTCTGGTTTTTTGTGTGGTAATAGTGATCCAAAATAATGGTAATGAACATGACCATGGACTTTTATGGATTAAAAATGCACCTATGTATGGAGTGCACACAAATGAAGAAATTTCAAACAATTTGTAAATATGTATATTTGTTGTGATGTATCATTATTATAAAATCCATTGCAAAAAGCCCAACAACAACAACAACACACACACACATACACATATAAAAGTAAAAGTCATGTTGTGCAGTTTGTAGATTTCATTATCATTACCTCCCATGCATGAAATAAAAAAATTAAGACCTTTTGAAATTAATGGGAATAATCCATTTTCAAAACAATATTTACATACACAAGCAAAAAATATATTTCAATCTTTAAAATATTTTAAAAAGAATGACAATATATCATTTTTAAAAACCTTAATGAAAATACATATATATATTCACTTTGAAAAGAGAATGAAAGACGCCATACATTTTTTAAAAATAACACTTATAAACATTAAAACTAACGTTTTTAGTATACATATTACTCATTTGTGGTTTGCAAATACAAATATTCAATTTATTTAAAACCCATGTGCATTTGTAACAAATTGCACATGATACATGGAAAAAATTAAATCAATAACATTAGAATCCATTCTATCATACAAAAATGCATCAAAAATAAAATAGATGCAAATCAAATCATTCAAAAATTGTGTAACATTTTTCTTAACGTTCAACAATTAGTTATTCAACTTGATGTTTACGTTGTGCCTTCTTTACCATTATACCATTCATCTCGAACATTTCAATTCATTAAAAATTTTCCTTTTGAAGTATGTACTTTTGTGTTAAAATTATAGATTGCATTAAATTAATTAAAATTAGATCCAATTGATATAATTTGTTCATCAATTATAAACAAATATAATAATCCTCATAGTCATTATGAATTTTCATTATCAGTGTTTGCTTCCTTTTATAATGTACATAAAAAATAGAATCTCTAAATGTCATAAACCCAAAATGATTAAGTTTATAGATCATAATAAATATAAAAATATGAAAAATTAATCAAAAAAATAACTTCTATTATATTCACCATTTAGAAAATTCACAACATGGAACTAATGTCACATGTCATGATGCATATTGTTAATTACATGATGAAATTTATAAAATTAGATTTTATTTTAAACTAGAAAATGCCATATCCACCCAAAAAAAAAAAAGATTCAAAATCAAAAAATTACATCCCTCTAATATTTCAAATGACAACTTAAATGATTCACATTGTATAATTCCCATTGCAAACACAATCAATATTAAATAATGTGATTTGCAATTTAACTTTGTGATTCAATCATTTAATGAATCAAACCAAAAATCAAAAATGTTAAAAGATGAAAATTTTACAAAATCATCATATTCCATGACAATGAAAGAATTTGAACATCATAGATTAATTAGAAAAAAAAATGGTGACATTATGCATAGAGAAAAAAAATGTACCTTGATTTGTCGATTTATTAAATTTTGACAAGGGGTGTTAGAACTAGTAAAACTTTTACATTGAAATTCATAATTTAAGGATTATTGTACCTATACAATAAAGACATATCTTCATATTTAACAAAAATCAAAGTATTGCTCATAAGGTCCATAAATAAAATTGCATTCAATATTGATGGTTTAATAAGACATTTAGTGTTGAACATACCTGTCCAAATCATTATCTAGTTTTCCAAACTTATCATTAGATTCATTAATAGGCTTACATGTTGATATGAACAATTGTAACTTGTTATAATGAAATGAAATATCACTTGTTGGTGCTAAAATGTTTAATGTTATAGATAATAGATTAAGGTCCATAGAATATATTCAAAAAGGTGATCTTGATCGTATTACGAGAAGTGATATTTTATTAAACACCTTTTATGAAAAATATCAAGGATAATGTTAATGCATTAACTCTAAATTTTTGGCAAACATTTGTTCAATGATATGAATAAAATAAAGTTATGCAACAATCCAATATGTTCTATATTCAAACTTTGAATAAATTTCATATTATGGCAATTAAATGCAAAGGATATTCAATTTTGAAATTCAATTTGTTATTGACAACTACCCAATAATTTTACTATTCCAAATTTGTATTGTACAAATAAACTTATGTAAAAACATAATGAGAATGTGTTCATTAACACAATAGGTCTCACATTTATTTTCAAAGCTGTGGACATTAAATCACCCATCATGTTCAACATTTTATAAACTCTAATATGATCAAAATAAAACTACAAGTTTACATTCTACATTTCATATTTAAAAAGATATGTCCATTGAATTAGTTAATAATTATGTAACATATGATGGTCTTGTGAATGGAGTTGATGGCATATGTAAAACATCAATAACATATAATGATAAAACCATGATATGGATAATGTTTCAAAATTTTAAAATTGGAACACTAATAGGAGAAAAATTCAATCATTATTATAACAACAATATTGAATCAAAATGGACATCAATTGAACCCATCATCAACAATATAAGAATTGATAAAAGCCCATCATTTATTATAACAAAAATTCAATTTGCAATAGCATGAACCATCCATTATTCCCAAGGATTGTTCACTAGACGAACTAGTTTTTTACCCTATTAATGTCAAAAAAATTACCTAACATATACAAGTTTATCTTGCATAAAAAATAAAATAAAATAATTGGCTCCTCTCCAACATGAAAATGTTTAAATGGATTAAAAAATGTATGTAAATTTGAAGAAACTGAAAATAAATGCGACTTGGATGCCACTAAATGTTTCATCATTTATTACACAAGGCCCTTATTAATTGCCATTATGCAAGAGCAAAAGTATTCTTGGGTGGTACCATTAGGAAAATCACACCTTCATTTTATTAAACCCATCGAACTTTAGAAAAAAATTAAAAACCCTTAAATAAAAATTTTCAATACATTTTCTTGTGAATACATTTCCAAGGTTGTATAGAGCTTCAAACTTTAATGACATCAAGAATATTTTATATTTTGATGTTCTTAATTATTACATTTTTAAAAAGTTTCAAAAATATAGTATTTTTTTTTCTTGAGATTTTTTTTCCTAAGATACCTTTGATGATATTCTATTTGATTTTTTTATGCAATTAATTGAGTAAGTATAATTTTGTTGTGAATTTTCAAAGTTCATGAACCTTAATCCTGAAGGGGCCATGACAATGAAAAATATAAATTTGTATCTATTCCAATAAAAAAAAAGGTAATATTTGTGCATGTATTGAATAAACATGAAAAAAAAAGTTATGAAAATATTTTTTAAAAAAACTCAAAAATATTATTCAAAATTTTTTGATTCTTTTACCATAGCTTTGAAGTTGTTCCGTGGTACCACCCAAGAATACTTTTGCCCACAAAGGGCACCTCATGGCCTAAATTATTATTTATTTATTAAATTTTTAGAACCATGTGCATAAAAAATTTCCATTTGGCAACCAAAAGATGGGAATGAAATTGGATATTTTTCTCCTTAGGTAGACCCACTAGCCATATCAACAAAACACCCTTCATTGAAATCCATAAATCCAAAATACAACAAATTTTTTTTTTACATTGTTTGATAGTTGCCAAATTTTCAAATTTTAAGTTAAGCATTGTGGAGGCAAAACAAAACCTAAAACTTAATACAAACTCATTTGATCAAAGATTTTGTCATCCATTGGTACCATTTGTTCAAAGCATCTATTTATCTATTGTTATGTGGTATATAGTCTAAGACCGTTTTAAGGAATTACACATGCAAAAAGGAAAAAGCTCAAATTTATTTATACATGATTCTTTTCAATTTAGTTATAGTGTTTTTTTTGTCCCCAGCCCTGGATTCCTCTCCAACTGCAAATGATGAACTTTTGTCTTTGGGCTGCCCTAAACCCTAAAACAAGGCAACTTTGCTCTATGAGCTGACATAGGCAAATCCAGCATTTTTTTCCTTTGCTTTTTTTCATCCAACCTCAAGATCTATTGCCTCACTTCATACTAGGTTTTTATTTTATTTTTTACATTTTAAAAAAAAATAGTGAATTTTGTGATGTAGCCAAAGTGGCTATCATCCATGGAAATATTTAGCTAAATATGGTTACACATCACATATAATATGAAATTACAAACTTTTAATGATCCTTTTCTATTTTTGGCTAACTTATTAGAACCAAATATAGAAATCTGTCAATGTTTACTATCTTTTACCTGAGTAGCCAGGTTTTTTTTAAATTTTAAATTTATTATAAAATTAATTAATTTTTTTAGTGGTCCAAATTTCTAATTTTGCATCATATACAAGCATACCAAGAGGGATTTAGGATTAAATGGCAACATGTTTCTAACAACCTATCCAAAAAGTTAAAAAGCTAGTACATAAAAGACCCCCTTTCCACCCCCGCCCCCCAATCCAAATAGAAATGCGGTGAAAATTTTTCAAACTTTTTTTCCAAATTTTGGCTATTATTTTCTCAGAAAAAGGGAATATGCAACAGCACATTTTTCTTTTATTTTGATTTTCTCGTTTGTGTGAAATTTCCCACCAGAATATAATGGCTGATTAAAACCCCCAAAAATTCCGGGGATCAAGAGTTCTACAAATTCTCACATGGCAAGAAAAAACATCATCACACATCCTCACTTGCTTAATACATTCTTTGGTTCACACTCATACCCCGGCATCTTCTAACATATTGCTCACCAAGATTGAAAGCAAAAGATGGTAAGCCCGGATCAGACACTCAAATATTGCTCTCATTTTGGTCCATCTTTCCATTCACAAAGGACCGCTCCTTTGCACAGTTTGCTTAGGCTGGTAAAGGCTGTGCCCATGCCAGAGAAGAGTGTAATAAATATGATCTGAGTGCTGCTCCCTGTTTCTGATTGGCTAATCATAATGATTCGTCTAGGTGGTTTGCTATTAGTAGTCTCTCACACCTATTTGCAGCCCCGGTTTTTAGTTTTCTGGGTGGGGTTGCAAAACAGTAGATAACTAAACTTGGATGTGAGAAATGTTTTTGCAGCCTGGTCACATACTCAGCAGAGCTGAGGATGATTCTCGAGGCACCAGATGTCCAAATGGATCTCACTCATCTAGGCTCTGTTTTGCATGATTTAATTTTATTTTTTTTGTGCATGTCTAGTTTCAATTACATTCCTTGCCCTCGATCGCTTTGATTTGATCTATCGACTCTTATGATGACCACAGACAGAATGTGCATGCTCTCTCAGCTTTGTGTTATTTTATTATTTATTTATTTACTTTGGCACAAATGAAGAGATTCATTGCAAAGAGAAGGCAAAACAACCCCAACGCCACCCAAGCGTGTTTTATCTAATTTTTATTACGAGCGCATCCAATCTCACTAGTGCACATAAGTTTTGAAATCAAATTTTGCTCTAGGCTATTATATTGAAAATTCAGGAGGTAATTATGTACCTCTTTCTACAACACAAATTTGCCAAGAGGAGCACAGTTAATTTGGGCTTGTAAGTGTGCTAATTTACTCAGGATGCTATCAGTCACCATACCATAAATGTTTACAACATTTCTTTTTATTGGGAAGTTTTTTTGCTTAAAAGAAAGAAATAAATAAATTGAAGTGAAATGATTTCCGAGGGTTTCAATTACAAGAAGTGATAAAAAATAGTAAAAAAATTTCAAATTTTTATATTTGGGGGTTTTAAATGTGTAAGCCATAAATATAGAAGGTTGATTAAAGATTTGTACTTTTTATTTGGTTTATAGTTGATTGCATCTCTTTTTCTACATCTTCCTCTGGATGATCGCCACTCAGAAATTTGCTTAGAAAAAACTTTTTAAATAAACATGCTTAGTTCTCCTTCATATTTGGCTGATTGTAGGTTAGTGAAATCTTGGAAATAAGAAAATTACACCTTGACATTAATATCCAATCATTGTTTTGTGGATTGGGCATATTTTGCTATTGGAGATGTGAAATGCAAGTTTGCATTATTTCAAAAAAGATGTTTTCATAGCTCAATTTGCTTGCAACCATTAGGAGTAAATTAGTCGCTTGTGGCAAAGAAGAAGAAGCAACATGCAAAACAAGGGGTGTGTCACATTGGGGCCTTGCCGTTTACATTAAAAATAATCTTAGGGAAAAAGAAGAATAATGGAAACTCAAATATTTCACCATGCAAAAATATAATCTCCAAAAACTCCTCTGAAAGAAACCAAAATCCTTCACGGTATTATAACTCTATAACTAATCTCCAATTTCAACACAAGCCAAAATATCATATTTCAAAAATCCTAATATAAGAATAGACCTATTACCCGGGGGCCAAAATCCTTTAAGTTATTATCTATCTATGAAGTAAGATAGTTCGTTGTTTTGTTTTGTATTGATGAGATCCATTGAATTCGGATGCTTCAAATCGCATTCTTGGTCTCTTTGGAAAGCTCTCGAGGAGGAGGGATGCAGTGGCTTGTTTTCATGGTGTTTGGACTTGTGGTGTAGAAGTTCTTGAATATTGAATGATTTCTTCACTTAAGTTAAATCGTAGCTAAAAATTTCAAAGGAATTGGTATGTGCCTTTGGTGTTGTTTGGAAGATCTTGGTGAGTAGGATTTAATGGAATTTATTTGGTAAGATTTGGATTCAAGGGAAATATTGATTTTTAAATGATTTCTACCACTGAAAATTCAACAAAATTCCAAAAAACTAGATTTTGAAAGGAAATATCAGTTGAGGACGTGGTAACACTTGGGCCAATGGCACATGCCACACAATATCCTTGCCTTAGTAGGCAAGGTTAACAAAGGAATTCACATTACTAGCCAAAAGTAGTAGTGATTCATGAGAAAGAAAAACCTTATAGATAAAAATCAAGGACGAGAACCCATCCATCAAAAGGACAAGGCAAAAGAGAACATGAATAGACACAACCCAAAGAAAAAATGAAAGCAAACAATCAACGAAAAATAAGGAAAAGAAAACCTTATGCAAAAAGGACTTAAGGTTACAAAATGATGACTAACAATTACAAAGAAGACCTAAAATGAAAAAATAGTCATCTGCCACATTTTCAACTAATAACGGAGGTGCATTGGCTATGTTGTGTGGAAAAGATGAAGAACCCTAACCAAGTGCTGCAGTCCGCTGAAAAATTGTTATGGTTTGCGCACATTGCAAGGCTATGGACACACCTTATCGGTAGTGGGAAATGAACATCAAGGGGACTAAAAAAGATTGTTGATGATGCGCGATAATGGTCTATGCTCAAATTATCAAGAATGAATCAAACGAGAATGAAAACACCCATACATTTCAATAACAAGGGGAATGAAGTCATCACCTAGTGCTCATTTGGTGTAGGATCATGTCTTCTCCTGAGCATCCATTGTCGTTACATGTGCTATCATCATTGATGTTCGCTACACCATATTTGTGTAAGTTGGGTCAATAATGACAATATCCATCAAGGTATGGAAGTCATTTCTTGTAATAAGAATATCCACTGGTCGTTGGGTGTGGTGAAAAAAAAGGTGGGAGACCTCCCTCTGAACATTTGTTTCGCTTACAAAGTAATAGTTACAACAATATCCCAAAGTGTGTCGTGGGCTATTGTATGTTCACTCCCACAGGGGTATCGAAGCAAATGGGTATTTAGATCGTCAATGGTATGACCACATTAACACCATGAAAGGTGTGCAACTATAGGATGTGGCAAGCCAAGACAGGTAAGTAATGTTGTAAGAGAGTGAGTTGATGATAAACAAAAAACTGGTGCGATAGGATGAGCTAATAACCAAGCACTTGCCCTTGGACCTGCACATGAGCGAAGATGTGCTCATGCGATATCCAAATGAACATCTATTAAAATGGAAGAAAATTTTTGCTCGTCTAAGCAATTTGTTAAAAAGTCTTGCAATTGGTGGTAAGACTGAACCACTAGGCTCTCAAAGGGTGGGACATAAAAGCAGACACCCCGGGGTTACATGGCTCAAACATCTCGTAGTGCCATCTAGAACAAGGAAATGTTTTCAACATGTGCCATTGCATTTAGAAGAAAAATGCAATCATCCTATTGGAAACGAGTGACAAGTGCAAGAGCAATGAGTGCCCAACACCACAAAAATGTGGGGGTAATAGTCCAAACCACATAAGGGAGGCCAAACCTGCCCAAAGAAGTAAGAAGAGTGGCTTGATGACAAGTTAGGTGATTGATAGAACCACCAAAAGATCCCGCACCAAGTAACTTTTCCAACGTAATTATGGTATGAATATTAAACTCAACATAATGTTGTAAAATATCTAAAGATGGGAACATTATACGAAGTAAGTAGCCTAGGCATTGGGCATAACACAACAAAAACATCGCAAAAGCCGTTTGAAAATCTACAAGCATAGGGAAATTAAATATCATCCCAAGATCCTCGTGGAGAGTTTTAGCCACAACTGATTCAGCAAATGGTGTGGACCCCACTGATGCACCCAAAATACAAAAACTCGAATTGAGAGTAAAAAAGTTAGGAGGAAGTGATATAGAATGGTCCAACCTCTAAGGAGACCAAGCTACACACTTTTGTTGGCTACATTGAAAAACCTAATGTGGATAACTCCTTTTGCAATCGTAAAAACGTAAGAACCACATCTGATGTGAGGCCTACTATATGTGTATTATCTACCAAGGAAAGGAAAATACAAGTAGGGTGGGTTGTAGCTATAGGGCGAAAAGTGCGAAAGTGAACTAAAACAAACAACACTCCTAGTGGGTCCCCTTATTGTGTACCTAACTCCGATGAAATGATTATGAGATCCCCATGTTGGAAAACTTGGGGAAAATATAATGGGGATGGGCATGCATAGAATTGTCGAACAAATGGGAAAAACTGATCCAAATAACTAGGTGAAAATTGTAACTCTTGAAAAATGGCTAATTGTGACATTAAATTAAAGGCATTATCGATGTCCACTTGTAGCACCATCCAATTTAGATGCAAATCTAACATTGTTCGAACGCCATGAACCACTATTTCACACCCGCCCTGAATCGCTACACCAAATTAATGAGGACCAAAATGCTTCAAAATATCCCTAAACTAAATAGCCAGAGTGCGAGTAACTAAACGATAGATCACCTCACCAATTGCGATGGGACATATGCTTCCAAATTGTTTTTCTAATGCTAAAAGTCAAAGTAATCTAATGGGTGAAAGGATGGTTACCTAGGCTTGTACGTTGTGCACCCAAAGACTAAAAACAAACATTGGTACATAATTAGGGTTAAAGGTTGACTTTCTAATATGTCTCTTCCTGATTGGACATTAGCACTTTAATTAGATTACATATTAAGTTGTTTGCATCTCATTCTAGGTGTGGATGAGAATGGATCTTCATCCATTTTATGTATGGATGAAAAATCATATTACGCATCCACTTGTTGAATAGGTTATGGATGTAAAAAGGACATTTGTCATTCCAATGACATGTCTATGGTAATCAAGCAAGTTACTAGGTTATCAGTAACCTAAGTGATAATTAGGTTTTCTTCATAACCAACTAACACCCCTCGTATCTGGATGGTGGTTATGAATATGTTTGAGGGTAATAATGGTTGGAATGCAAGTTACAAAAGGGATCTTGAACTCTTTGGCATCAAAACTACATCAGTAATAAAATTACATAAAGATATGTTCTTCAATTTTATTATTCATATCACTATCATATACCTAGGTATACCAATACAATGTTGGTTTTTACCAGTGTTGCCTAATTCTTCTTTATTTAAAAAACCTTTACTCTTAGTTTTGACATTAAAAATCTTAGATTTTTGGGTAAGTTCTTGGGGTGTAGGTTTGAGCTTGGTTTTTCAAAATTTTAAAACTTATAGTTTCATTTTTGGCACCTTTTTTCCAAATTCAAAACTTCTTGGGCACGATTTGAAAATTGGGTTTAATTCTAATTTCATTGCACTATTCATTCCCCAAGATTAAAGATTATATAGGTATAGAATTTTATAACAAATCAATATTGGGGATAAAACATGTTACGAGTTCCACAACTAATTAAAACTAATCAAGCATTTTTAAAGTACTTACTTGCCAACTTTTCAAAAAAACTTTGCTTTGATAATTAAAGAACCTAAACTTGTGTTCAAAATTTTCTTTCCAAGGTTTCATTTTTTTTTTTGGTTTTAGCAAAAGGCTATTTACACCATTTGGTTCTTGTATTGGTTCCACCAAAAGGGTGTTGGTTTGGGAACTGGGAGGCAACGATGAGAGTTTCCAAGTGATCCAAGTTGTTAATGAGTAGAATTCTTTAGACTAGTTAGTCCCATAGGCCTCCTAGTAATGGTAGAAATAGTTACTAATGGTAAACTTACCGTCCCTTACCCAAGGGGTGAAGTTAGTGGGATTAAGTAGTTTAGGTTAATGAATGGTTGGGGGGTAATCCATCCAATCATTTTTTAAGAAGGGATTAGAATAAGGACTTTATTTTCTGAAGGTCAATGTGGGCTTTGTGTGATGTATGGAGAAGGTGGATTAGAGGAGGTGTTGGGGGGCTTCTTTGGCATTTGAAACTTGTGTAGAATGAGAGGAGAATGGATAAATATGTATGTAATTTGTGTGTGATTTAAGGTGTGAAAATTAATTATTTAAACACTCACTAGCTAATAATCTAAATTGAAATAATTAATTTAAATAATTAGTTCAAATAATTAACTATCAAATTATCCAAATAATTAAAATTTGGAATCCAAATGATTAATAATTTGAATTGTATCTAAATTTAGATAATTAATTATCTAATAACTAGCTAATTAATTATTTTAATTAAACTGATTAATTAAAAAAATTGAAATGACTATTTCAGATAATTAATTCACATGTATAATTTTAAGATAATTATCTATTTAATTTTATAATTTAAAATTTTAAAAAATAAACACAAAAAATGTGGGAGATTTTTTTTTAGTTGCAACCCAATTTGCAACTAAAAGATTTAACCCATATGTTTTATCTTTGAATTTCATTTCACAAACTATATAAAAAGGTGTGTTTTCTTGTGTATTTGCATTAAAACACATGTGCTAATTTGGGATGAGCTCAAAAAAGCTTAACTTTAAAGGCAAAATGTAAAATAAAAATATTTGCATGATTACTTCTTTACTTGCCTACCTTTTTACCTTTTCACCTACTTGCATATTTAGGTAAATAAATAGTTAGTCCTATTTTTTTACCTACTTACCTAGGTTGGTAAATGAGTATGTAATGTGGGTATGTCCTATCACCTAATTTTACCTACCTACCTATGCATATATATTGACCTATCTAGCTAAAATAAATTCTTATTTTATTTGATTTTTTCAAAATTCAAATAATATGCCATGTGATAACTTTCAACTATGTCACAATATAAAATGAACAAACATAATGAATGATGAAAATCAATATTTCAAAAAAATATATTTTTGGCCAAAAAATCCCCATAATGCCACTTGCTAGATTTTGATCGATTGATGAAAAGTAATGTTAACATGACGTTACCATGGTAATTGCAAATTAATTACATTAGAATTGCATATTAATTGTTTTTATATAATTATAATTGAATTGCACAAGTTGTATATTTATATGGTTTCACAGATGGTGAATTGCATTTGTTGCAACTCATGCAACTTGTTTGATAGCATTCACATTCACTGAAATATGCTGAGTTGCAAATGAGTTGCAAATGGTCATTACAACTCAAAAACCTAATTGCAAGGTTGCAAATCACCCCGTTCTTTCATAATGTTCGAGGCATACAAGTTGGGTCATTATTTGAAGGTCAAGGTTTGGTGAAAGTGTTTAATGTTTTGGGGCATAAAAGTTGAAATTTGTGTTTCAAGGGTGAGGTTTGGTGATAATTGTTAAGGTTTTGGGGCATAAAAAAAGTGGTCATTGTTTTAAAGTTAGGGTTCAATGACTAAGTGTGGTTTTGGGGCATAAAAGTTGGGATTATTATTTTATTATTATGGTGAAAATTAAATTTCGGTGGTTAAATTAGGATTTTAGGGCATAAAAATCAGGGTTAATGTTTGTGGTTATGGGTTTGGTGATTAGGGATCATGGTTTGGGGTGTAATAATATAATTTCAAAGTTTAGGGTTAGGGTCATGAAGTTGGTAGAAATTTTTTAAGTTTCAAATCACAATTATACTTTTAATGTTTTAGGGTTAGGAGTAGGATCAAGTGAGATTAAGGTTCATATCTTACAACCTTTGACCATATATTTAAACCCTAATGCTAATACAAAAATCCCATGAAATGAACTTTAGCCTTACCCCTTTACCTTTAACCCCACAAAACCTAAGCATAGGTGTAGGCCAAGCCATATAGTCTTATAATCCTATAGCCCTAGTTATAGGCATAGGCATAGCCCTAACCATTTAATTGCATAAATCTATATTCCAGCCCTATATTTGTAACCTTAAACCCTAGCCCAATAAAATAGCATTGGCCCATAACCCTAGCAAAGAATAATAGTTTATCACATGGCTTTAACACATAAATTGAACAAAACCTTAAACCTTTGAATCCATTGAAATAGACTTTAGCCTAGTAAGGTAAACAAGTTGTGTTATGGTTTTTTTTGTTTTGGGCATGGTTCATCCTTTGTTTGGGTGTTCACACAAGGTTGAAGGATTTCAAGGATAACGACAAAATAAGTGTGAGAGACAAAACAAGTTATGAACATCCATACAAATAAAACATGATTTTAACAATAACTTTAATGGACCACTTTGGATGTCACCCAATTTCAATATGGTATGTGTGATATTCATGACATTTGTTCTAAACATGAGTCCTTCCATTAGGACATGAATTTAAAAACCTAATTACATTATTTTCATTTTGTGATGAATATGTGCAAATACTAGTGGAGTCATAGGTCTTTGAAATCATAAAACATTTGAGAAAATTTCCTGTTGCATTTGGAGGGCATCTTATTTCCATGAATATCCTTCTAAAAAAGAGGAAGGATCTTGTACACCTACCATTCATGAGTGGGAGGGTGTAAGTTGCTTATAAGTAAGCATAGCTTCCTCCCACACCTACTAGACCAAAGATCTTTGGTAGTCCTATCCTTTTCCTAATTTACATACAATAGACCTTGGTGGCTTCGACACATGTTTATTGAATATTTAATGAAATTAGAAGATTCCACTGTGAAAATAGAATATTTCAAAATAATTTTCATTTTCCTTCACAAATTGTTTTTTGGACAAATTTTTGGCAAAAAATTCAGCATTTCCAAAAATAATATAATTTGTGTCAAAGCCACCAAGATACTATGGTATGTTTAGACTTATGATAGGGTTACTCAAATCTAGTCTTACATTTTGAGCATGTTCCCAACTTGTGGGCCGTATTCACCTTGTTTTAGGTGTTTTGTTTTTTGGAACCCACACACCTTGAAGCTTTACCTTACAAATATTATATATATGGATTCTTCATGTTTACATTGACTTTGCATATAAACAATTTGATATGTCCATCACATCACATGAATTTGATATATAATATTTTCACATTTGTTTTCCAAACCTCAAAAGGCAAAGATATGAAATCAAAGGTCTTTTATGGCTAAAGTGGAGCTATAGATTTCTTATACAAAAGATGAAAATATATTTTCCATAAGGATTTATGTTTGGTTTTGAAGTGGGGCATTTTTCAAAAGTTTTTAAAATTGGGACTCAAGAAAATGATTCAAGATTGTATCTACAAACAAAGAATGAAAGAAAAATCATGATGGAAAGATCAATGACATTTGGTAATAGTTGGTTAATGCTTCATAAGTCGGTGGATTATGGAAAAATAGTTTATCATTCACTCCATGTTTAAAAGCAGTCATTTTCAAAGATTATATAGTTATGTGTGTTTTTCAAGCATTTATCATTGCTATAATTGTGTAACTTTCTTTTACATTTCCATATTATATTATATTTTAAAATGCTGAAAATTTAGAAAATTAAGGTCCTTTCTTGTTGAAAATTTAAAAAATTATTGTTTACTAAAGTTGAAATTTCATAAAATTCTTGAACTATTTAAAAAAATTCTCCTTTGCCATTAAACACCCCTTTACGAGTTTTGTCCAACATTTTTTATGGGCTTGATAATGTAGCCCTTTGAAGAATTGCATTATTCTGCTATAGGGTTTTGAAAATTTTCCCTTTTTGACTTTGTGTATGCAATAAATCTAAAACATAAACCTTGTTTTTTAGTGCGTGATGGTATGTTAGTGCTTAGTGCCATATTTCTTGTAGGGGAGGATGTGGGATCAAAACTTGTGTCGTGAAACAAAATGTTTGTGTAAAACATTGGTGATGTGGATATTTGAAAATTTAAATGAAGTTTTGTTGAAAATTCAAAATTTTTTTTTTTGGTGTTGAAATCAAAATTTTAAAATAAAGTAATTATTTTGTAGGGAGATGTCGAACCTGAAAAGGTACTACCATAGTTTTGCCCAACAAATGATAATGTTATAAAAATGAAACATCTTAAGGGCCATTAATGTAAGATCACACAATTAGTTGAAATTTCCATCATGATTCATAATGAACCATATTTCTTCTATCCAACATTTTGGTGAAATCAACCCAATCACACATGTGACACAATTAGTTATGTCATATTTGTTTCAAATAAATAAACATGTTGTTTAAATTGCATAATAACAATCAAATTTAAAAATGAAGTGCCTTATGTAGGCTTAAATTGCCTAAATTATTAGTTGTGAAAATACCTAAGGTAAATAATACATGCATTAAATTAAAAAACCAACCACCTCCCCATCCCATTACATTACTCAATTCACAAACAACTAAATGAAGGTGCAATCACATTAATAAGAACCAAAACAATTGAAATGCATGATTTTTTTTATGTTTTTGATTCAAAATTAGTATATTGTTGAAAATGGTTAATTTGTTTATATGAATAGATTATCCATATAGTATGGAAACATATGATATAATTTGGAATGAACATAATGAGAGTAGAGTATTCATAAACATTAATTAGACATTATAACTAATGTTTCAAAACATTGCAAGGACTCTTATTTTTGAAGATATATACAATGTAACATTTTTTAAGTCATAAAAAAAATTCAACTTACAAATGAAAATATTGCAAAAATTTTCAAAATAAACATTCACACAAAGTGGCAAGTGTGACTCCTATTTTTTTGCTTCCACCCATTATATGTGTGTCATTGTTGCTTGGTATGATTCATGTCATAATCTCACATTTCACACAATTTAGAAATACAACCAAGGGTGGAAAACCATATCATTCTATAACAATACACATGTATGAACTCAAGTGAATGTTTTTACTAAGGTATGATTATAGCACATTCATTTTGATTTTATTTGAACATCATTTTATAACCCATTTATCTCAACATTTAGACATTGATATGTATGGACATAACATATCATAAAACAAAAACTTCTAAAAAAAAGAAAAGAAAATATCTTGTATTGAACAATTAAAATTTAAAGAAAGTGTACAAGGTGAAAATGTCAATTGTTCCATTGGCTTTTTACATTTGTAACCATGAATGTTCGAAATGTCAATTGTTCCATGGCTTCTTACATTTGTGATCATTTATTGCTCGAAATGTCAAAATTTGTTCCACAACTTCAAATTACATTTGTAACCATTATTGTGTGTCATATTTCATTCTTTGTTCTAACCCATTTAGTTGAACGCATTGATAAAAATTGATGTGAATGTCCAACAAGTGTGAAAATTTTAACATTATTTTGTTTTTTTACATTTTCACAATTCACATTGTGTGTCAATTTGACATGTCATTAAACGGAACATCAAATGCAATCTTTATGAAATTCTCTAAGCATCAGTAAAACCAATCATTCTTATAATGGTTTTTCCCCATTTGGTTTGTGCACTAATTGTTTAACAAAATAGTCTATGAACTTTTCTTATTTTGTCCAAGTATTCTATTTAAACTATAGCAAGCAAAGATCACTATAATTTGCAAAGAATTAATCCTTGAGCTCTAGTCAATATTGCAACACAACAAACCCAAAATTTCGTATTCAAGAATCAACATAAATGACCAAAGACATCAACAAAGATATTAAGGGCTAGTGGGCACCTTGTCAATCATGATAGGGAAGATGAATGGAAGATATAGGAAACCATCCTCTTAAATTTGATGACAATCATTTCTTAGTGTCCTCAAGGCTCAACAAATATGCTACCCATTATATTACATGGGCAACATTTGTAAAAAGCCGATGTGTACATGACCATGCAACAAACAACATCTAAAAGGAACCATGTACATGCTATCAGCTAGCATATTGATTTCATATGAAATGGGTCCAAACATGAGGTCTCCCCCAATGTATCCATTTATGATACTTGATCAATGGCCATATATATATATATATTGGTCCTCATTCAATTATATATCTTATGTCAATCTATATTATACACTTGGGTGGAACATAAAAATAGATTATATTGCATTATATCATAATATAAGCCTCTTGGGGAATGACAAGTATCATCACTACATTTACAATGGTTGTTGGGATGAAGGTCATAGGGATGAAAGTGAGGATAATTACCTTCATCCATGTTCACTTTGACTATTTGGTTATGCTACAAGCGCTTTAAAGTGAAGATTTCCAACATATGAACAGTTCCCTAAACCCTAGTGGTGCTTAGGTTAAAAGTCCCTCCCAAGAGAAGTGTTTTCAAGCTTTTTCTCAAAAATCTAGAAGCAACAAGAAAAGATCATCATCATGGTTGCTTTCAACAAGCATTTAATAGGCTCTTCTCTTCCCCATATTATGTGTTAAAATTTCCAATTTCTCTCCTAGAGGTGAGACTATTTTTCAATCTATCTATGATGGAAGGTAGTTTGTTTTGTTTTGTAGTTATGAGATCCACTGAACCAGAAATGCTTCAGATTGTGTTCTTGGTGTCTTTGGAAAGCTCTTGACGACAAGACAAGAGGGGTGCATGGGCTTTGGTTCCATGATGTTTGGACTTGTGGTGCAAAAGTTCTTGAATATTGAATGATTTTTTCATTGAAAATTAATTAAATTGTAGCTGAAAATCTCGGAGGAATTGGAATGTGCCTTTGGTGTTGTTGGAAAGATCTTGACGAGCAGGATTTTAATAGAATTTATTTGATAAAATTGGATTTACAATGGTTTCAATGGAATTTATTTGGTAAAATTGGATTTACAATGGTTTCAATGGAATTTATTTGGTAAAATTGGATTTACAATGGTTTCAATGGAATTTATTTGGTAAAATTGGATTTACAATGGTTTTAATGGAATTTATTTGGTAAAATTGGATTTACAATGATTTTAATGGGATTTACAATGGTTTTAATGGAATTTATTTGGTAAAATTGGATTTACAATGATTTTAATGGAATTTATTTGGTAAAATTTGGATTTAGAATGTGGGGGATATTGATTTAAAAGTGATTTCTGCCACTGAAAACTCAAATAAATTCCCAAAAAACCAGGTTTTGGAAGGAAAAATCAGTTGAGAATGTGGTAACAAACACTTGAAGGCTTACTTACTTACCATTCATTCAATTCAAGCATGATTTCCTTTCATATTTGGCTGTTCAAAAAGTCGATTATACATACATTGCAAAACAATGTTCACATGTTGAGTTTCCCTATTTTGTAATGGGTTCACACTTGGGCTGACGCCCACAAGGCCACACTAACTAGAGTTTAGACGAATGAAGCCCCGGTGGGTGGTAGGTGCACATGATTTGGTTTGGCAAGGAATTATGGTACTATTTTTTTGGTATGCAATAGGGACATGAAACCAAAGTGTTTCAGACTTATGGTTGCCATACGAGCGGGGGGTGATGTATTATCGGATGGGCCCATTCCACCTAGGAACATGGCAAGCCTGGTACGGTGAACTCTCATTGGGTTAGTTAGGTGGCAACGGGACCCTACGAAGGTCTGTTCTAAACCCTAAACTGGTTTTGCCCACTGTTGTTAATTCACATCTTGGGCACAAAAATTTCAACATAAATAATAAATGAAATTTCAAAAGATTGAAAAAATTGAAAAATAATTTAATTTACGTCGACACAAGTAACAAATAATTTTCAAAAAATTCGACAAAATGAAAAAATAATTTAATTTATGTTGAAATCATTCAGATATTACGATATGCACATTTTGGGAATGCTCACGGCCTAGGGCTTTTAGGTTTCACCTAAAGCAAGAGGCGAACCTTATCATAACATGAAAACATAGATACACGATGTGGTGGAATAGGAGTACAACGGATCTTACCTCTACAATTAAGGAGTGGGATGGACCTTACACCTATTACACCTACTTATATGTGCATAATAAGGTCCCTATAGCTTGTAAATGGTAGATGTAGAAGTTCCTTCAAGTACTCATAGAGTTTTTTTGAATGTACCTTGAAGGCATGTTATCAAGCATAATATATATTATGTCCCGTGCAAATTGGTAATGCATTTCAAAAAGTGAAAGGCCCATTGGAGCATGCATTTCACTCTTTTCATTTTGGTTCACGTGATATTCAATAGAATCATCAAGTATCATAAGAAAAAAAATGTAAAAAAAATAATTAAGTGATTGAAGTGTGCATGGGGGAGAGGGGGTTGCAAGGGTCAAAACACCTTGCATCGAAGCGTTCTTTATATCGTTAAAAAGGTCTTGAAGTGTAGATGTCTAAAATGGAGAAAGTATAATATCCTAGGGAAAGGAAGGAAGGCAAGGGCGACCTTGAGACAACCCACCTAATGACCCATTATTATCATGTGTGTAAGCAAAGCCTAAACTCCAATGGGTGAGCCAATTGCCAAAAAAAAATTAAAAAAAATAAAAATCCAGGAAAATGCCTAGAAAGAAACATTTTGGAGGGTTAGTAAATTTTTTTAAAAAAAGAAAAAAGGATTTAAAAAAAAAAAAGGAGCAAAAGAAAGGAATCATATATCATCATGTCACTTAGATCAGAATCCATTATTGCAACTGGTAAAGTGTGGATGCAGCTAACACGCCTACTGTAAAGGCCAACAATAACAACAACAACAACTGTTGGGACGACAGTTGCAGGCTCTTAACACATTAACAATTCAAACTGTAACCATGTCACACTTGTCTTCGAGGAGCTGCTACTGTTGCTCTTGTTGTTGTTGTTGTTGTTGCTGAGCTTCCTCTCCACTTGATGCATACATCTGAGCTTCAGCAGCAGAAGCAACAGAAGTGTAGCTCGTTTTCAGCTTTTGATGGCGTATTATTAAAATGTTTCTTCAGGTGGTGATGGTTTTTTGTTTGGTGTTATTATTGACAGCTTGGGGTTTGTGATAAGGGGGAAGACTTGGTTGGGGGGAACGGGAGGGTGGGTTGGTGGGTGTGTGTGTGTGTTGTTGCTCAGAAGGAAAGGGGGAGAGTGCTCTTAGAGCGAAGATCAGGTGGAAACGGAGTTGCAGCAGCAGAAGAAGAAGAAGAAGAAGGTGAAGTTGAGCTGGAGGTTTCAGTAGCAATGAGGAGAAGTGGGCTCACACGAGATGGCAGGGGGGATTGCTACTTGTTGGGCTTGGCGGTTTTGTTTCTGGTAAGGACCGTCTGTGCTCAATGCAATCCTGCTAGTCTGCAGCACGTCCATGCCAATTTCGATGTCGCTGATCTCGCATGTGAGAGCTCCGGGTTTCATGCAGAGGCCTGGGTATGTATGTCCTCTTCCCCCTTCTCCCTCCCTCCCTCCCTCCCTCCCTTCTCTCTCTCTCTCTCTCTCTCTCTCTCTTTCACACAAACACACACACAGATCTTACCCTCATCTCTTTATAGTAATCTGGAGCTTTGGGAGTACTTGTACTGATGATACAAACAGGCCACTAAACCAGATTGTACATTGTGAATAATTCCTTTTTCTCCAGCTTTCAAACTGGAGTTGCCTTGATTGAATCTCTCTGAGGTTCCTTTTTTTTTCTTTCTTTTTTCTGCAAATGATGTTTTATGGAAGAAAGGAGCGTGAGGGTTGATGGGTTGCTGCCAAATGATTGTTCTGGGAAGACTTCTCCACAAGGGGTTGTTTTTTTTTTTTTTTTTGGTCCTGCATCCCTTTTGGGGCAACACATACAGTAGACAAATATACCATTATCTCTGAACTAGGACGTCATTCTTGCAGATGCTCTATCCATATATATATATCTATGTATAGATTTCTTGCAGAGGATGCTGCAACCTTGATAGAAATTTTCAAGCAGCTTGAGACTAAAGGGTCTAAACTGGATAGAGTAACCCACACGCACCTCCTTTAGCCTGAATGCATAGTCCTGGAAAGGGACTGATAAGTTGATATGGCAAAATGGGATTGGTCGGTGTTTTGTCCTTTTAACATTGGTTACACTTCTCAAATTGTGCCGTGCTTAAAAGCATTGTTATAGATGTTAGCAACTGCTTTTGGGTGCTCCATATTCATTAGATTCATCTCAAATTTATCATAGTTTTACAATGCTATATTTCCAACATTGTTCTAGAAACACATCACACATTTTCAACATTAACCTCTTAGTTTACCACTCCAAAAAAAAACAAGGAAGATATTAAGCACTGGTTTACAATTGGAGTGGGTCATTTTTACTGTTGTTGCACTCTGAAATGTTAGGGTTGTACTTTTGTAAAGGAAAATAAGTTTATGTTGATAGTCGTAGATGGTGTGACTATATGGGGACATCTTTCTGTTTACTGGAGTGTTTTTGTGTGATGAGGAATGGCATTGATGGGTTTGTGTGTATGATGCTTGGCAGTCACGTCACAACAACTTGACAAACACTTTAGACATTGCGTTCATTGCCCAACTGCACACAAAATCATGGGCTGGACTTGGGTTTGCGGCCAATCCGGTGATGGAAAATGCTTCAGCTGTGTTAGCCATAATGGGCTCTGCTGATGCTGCGAGTGTCTCAGATTGGTATCTTGTAAGAGAGGGCAGGATTGTCAACCATACACGATCTCAATTGAGATTCTCAACAAAACCTGTGATTCAATACATTGGTGGTATTGCATATGTCTCCTTTGCATTGAATCTTGACACGACAACTGTTACTCCTGATTTCTTGCTCTTTGCACATGGACCTCTCGATTCCTCGGGACACCCACAGAAGCACGTCAACAAAGTGGTTGTCATTGCCAAGTTTGCTCAAGGTTGTTCACCACCCTTCAAAATGCCATACTTGATTTCTTTGTAGGAGTTGTGGAGGGGTGTGACTTGCGTTTTTCCATTGTCTCTTCTAGTTGGAGAGCATGCTGATGGGCAGAGGAGGCTGGGAGGTCAGGAGAGCTATCTATCACACTAAGTATATGTTATACTTTGTACAAACTGCAGGCCCAGATCCAGAGGGCTACAAAATTTCAACAGACAATCTACGAAAGGCACATGCAGCTGTGAACATACTTGGTTGGGGTGTTTTATTGCCAACTGGAGCAATCATTGCACGCTATTGCCGTCAGTGGGACCCTGCCTGGTTCTACCTCCATATCACTTTCCAGATTCTGGGCTTCATCTTCATTCTTGCTGGATTGATTACAGGCTCCAAGATGTATGGAAGGCTTAAAGGATTGCCAAAGCTCAGTAGCCACCGAGCCTTGGGCATCTTTTTGTTCACGCTGGCTTGCTTGCAGGTAATTTATTTCTTGTGGATGAATTCATGTAATTGTAATTATTTGGCTCTCATATCTGTTACAGTATTCCTGAGACTTAAGATTTCCCAAGTGGATATTCTTGGTTATTAAGTGTGTCTCTGTCTTCAAATAAGAAGTTCCTGATTGCTTAGGTTTTTTGCAAATTTTTTTTTGTCTTTAACAGATTTTGGCGGTATTATGGCGACCAAAGAAAGAAGCCAAGATCCGGCGGTATTGGAACTGGTACCATTCTTGGGTTGGTCGTCTTGCACTTTTCCTTGCAGCAATCAATGTCCTTGTGGGGATTCATGTTGCACATGAGAAGAGGAGTGTAACAGCAGGGTATGTGGTCATTGCTGCAATCGAGATCATTGCCTTTCTTGTAATGGAGTCCTTGTATTGGATTAAACAAAGGAAAGATGTCAAATCCTTAAGCTATGCAACGACAATATGAACAAATTAAGAAAGAAGCAGAGTCCAAAAGAGTTCTAAGTTAGGAGAGGTTCACAGTGGTGCACCATTGAGGTCTGATTGCATTCACTCGAGACATTCATGGCAGAACTGTTTTGAGAGAGACGTTTGGTGACTATTTCTTTTGAGGTTGTTGGTTTATGAATCACATGTCTCAAAGGTTTAAGGATGATAGAAAAAGGTGGATCACAAGTCGTAATAAATCTTGTAGGAAGAATATCTCACTTTTGTAACTCTTGGAGTGTAGAGTGGCTTTTGAGATCATGGCTAACACTGGCAGCAGGGAATTTGCATTTGCTGTATAGTTGAGAATTGTTCAATTTGATATAATCATTTTGCCTGGATACTCATTCAGCTGGCTGTTGTAGTTTTGGCCTTCCTCTTCTTTTGTTGTGGATCTTCTGAATCATGGGTTTGCTTATTTGATTTCCTGGAGATTGTGTTATGTCTGAATGGGTTAACTATGGATGGATCAAGAACTATTGATGGAGCAAAAGCCTCCTAACTGTTTTTGGTAGTCACTGAAGACAAAAAAAAAGCAATGGTCAATGTTGTTCCTTTCCCAGCTGCTGCTGACAATACCTGAATTCATCTCTGAACCCATTTTCTCAGAATCCCTTGGACACATCATCTTCACCTCTTCATGAGTTTCATTGTGTGATGCAGATCCTCTTCTTCTCTCTATCATTGTCTCCTCTTCTCTACAGTCTTCAGTTCACAGCCCTGTATAGGATATCAATGAGAAAGGTTGGAATTTGGATGCCATTACCACCACCACCACCACCACCACCACCACCCATCAACTTATTTTTTAGCCATACACTACCTTGTTGAGAGAATAGATGCCTGAATGTCGAAATGAGTTTGTGATGACATGCATTCAATCATCATGCTCAAACTGTGTCCACCATTTTTTTCTCACCTGAAATACTTTACACCATATATAAGTAGCTAGTCTTTCATCTCCTCACTCTTTTTACATGGTCTTGTTTTTTTCTTGGGAGTTGTTTGATGGTTTCTTGTGTTTTCAAAACTCAAATCTGAGAGATCTGGAAAACTGTTTTATTCATCATCTTTTTGCAACTTTGGAGTCCCCGGTTTTTCCATAGGTAACCTAATTGTGCAACATTCCAATTATCTAGCAGTAGTAAATTCACAAATTTTTTTGGCAAACAAGATAACATATGATAAAAACAAAAGGTGTGTCACACTGTGGCCTTGTCATTTACATTAAAAAGTAGCTTAAGGTGAAAGAAGAATTATGGCAATGCAAATATTTCACAATGCAAAAATATAATCTTCAAATAAATCCTCCAAAAGAAACCAAAATCCTTCAAGATATCATAACTGTATAACTAATCTCAAGTTTGAACACGAGCCAAAATCCATTAAGCTACTAGGGTAGAACTGCCCATCATTCATCATATCCTATCACCGATCACTTCTTTAAATCTTCATCATCAGTGCTTCAATTTGAGTGATTTAAAATGTTATGGTAGCGCTACCGGAAGCTCTAGAAATCATTGTGGAAGTGCAAATGAAAAGGAGTAATGAAAAAATAGCAAGAAGAAAAATAAGCTTTCCAACTCACAAAACATGTTTTTTGCTTTTCTTTGGACCCCTCCTACTTTCAAAGCTTCTAACTTTCTCATTTCTTGTTCATTTAAAAACGATTTTAAGTGTCAGAAGAGTGCCACCTTCAGTTCTATAAATCATCTTTGAACTCTAATAGCAACAACGCAACATACAAGGAATTTTATGGGTGATTGGGTTTAGGCTTTGTGGTGTTGGGTGGTTTGCTTTTGTGAGTTCTTGACCCCCTCTTCTTTGAGGGGCCCAAACTTTCTCAATTCTAATTCGTTTTTGACAATTTTTAATGCGCCAGATGTGCCAATAGGAGGGGTTCAAGTTTTGTTGGGACACTAGAAATAATGAAGCACTCCACTTGGATCTGGCCTGCCCTGAGCGCTTAAGTGATCACTCATGGGCTGTTCTACCTTATATTTTATAATGAATCTGAACACAATATCCTTGAATTGGTGTTTTTGAAGCAAATACCTAACTTTCCCTCTATGCACTCACCCTATAAACCTAAAACTCCTTCTATTACAAACCCTAACTCCATCCCTCCCAACCTCCTTGGCAAAGAATGCAGTTGGTGGCCAGAGACCCATCTTAGAATTTTACTATATAAACAAAGGTCTCCTATTGCTCTGCTTAGCAGGGCACTTGGTCTAGTGGTATGATTCTCGCTTCGGGTGCGAGAGGTCACGAGTTCGATTCTCGTAGCGCCCCAAACCTCCGAATTCACATTTTTCGAAAATGTGTCCTTGAAAGCAAGAAACCAGTTTCTACTAAATTTCTGAACTTCTTCTGGCAGACGGAGGAAGAAAAACTTGTAACTTCTGTTTGTGTCTGTTTGTCCTGCCCATTTGTTGGTCTTGCCTACCAAGGTAAGGATATTGTGTTTAGATTCAATATACAGTGTATAATAGCTGAAGGGATTTTGGCCCCTAGGACTCTTTTTATATGAGGATTTTTGAAAGATGATATTTTGGCTTGTGTTGAAACTTGAGATTAGTTATTATAGAGTTATAATAATATTTTGAAGGATTTTGGTTTCTTTTAGAAGATTTTTTTTTTGAAGATTATATTTTTGCATGGTGAAATAATTTTTGAGTGTTTCCATAATTCTTTCTCTTGCCTTTGTAAATGGCAAGGCCACAGTGTGACACACCCCCCCTTGTCTGTCTTATGCTCTGTGTTTGGTTTTCAGGCTCATGGTTTGCTGAGGTTATTTGATTCTTAAATAACCAGTGGTGTGGTTCTCTGATTCTTTAATAATAATTAAAAAAAAAACTGAAGAATTGATTTAAAAAAAAAAAAAAACCTAACCAGCAGTTCTGATTATTTCAAAATTTCAGAATCAAAGAATTGATTTTCTAAATAACCGGTGGTTCTGATTCTTTAAAATTTTTCAGAATTTCAGAATTGATTTTGTAATCGACCGACAGTTCTGAGTCACCACCCTTGTCAGATAAGTGAGTGTATACTCGAGTTGATAACCAGCGGGTAGCTGTAGCAGATCCTAATAACTGCACAACACTGGTTTGCTACCACATTGACTGACTTTAGTATACTTTCAATATTTGTTTTGCATTTGGGTTGTGTGCAGACAACAGCTTAAATGGAGCAGTTTGGTGGGGAAACTTGTAACCCAAAAAAAAAAAAAAAGCCGTCTTATTGATATAATCTTGTGATGTAGAGTTACAGAAATGTAGAACAACTTGATGTAATCAAAGTGGGTAGTAAAGAAGTGATTAAATAATACTTGTAAACTATACTATCAAATCTAAGCTACCTAAAGGATTAGCACGCTCCGACTTCTCTCTTTGATGAGCTAGCTCACTGTGAGGAGAGTCTCAGCAAAGTTCCACTAAAACGATCGGATGTGGTGAAACTAGGCCTCACACTGTAAGTAGTCATGTTCTAGATGCTGAAACTGATGTTTGTGACATAGAATGGAAAGCAAGTAAATGGGATTGATTCAGCAAATCTCATAGGAATGATTTGCTCTGAAGTTTTGCAATTCCATCTTGCAAATATTCAAGAAGTTAGCAGACTCCTCCACATTCCCTCCTCCTTGAAACCAGCCTCATTTTTGATGTACTAGGATGTTTCTGTGTGAAGAACTAGAAGAACCTGTAAAGAGCCAACTGCTTAAACACAATATTCTGATAGAGCCCTTTAGTTCTGTGTGTACTTGTGAACATAAAGGAACTCTCACCATTCTTGTAGGACACACAATGAATGCCGAATTAAAGCAACATATGGGCATACTCTGGGCATGTAGCCAAAGTTCCATTCACCTTTGAGTGTGCAGTCTAATGTAATCTGGTTGTCTAGGCTGCACTGGCAGGGATGACCTCAGAAACTGGCTACTGGAAAACCCTGGATCCTGTAGATGTACTAGCAGGATGTCCATACAAACCTCAGTGCATTTCAGAACCTCTTAAATCTTAGTCTGCAAATGAAGCCACACAAAAGAAGGAAGGTACTGCATGTCAATTTCACCAACAAACTGTCATACATCTGGAAATGCAAAAACAGAAACAGTAAGAAAGAAATAGCATGATGATCCAAACAAAGCAGGTTCAAAGATCTAAAGGGATTGGGTACACATACCAAATTACGAATGCCTCTCACTCTTGGAAAACCAAAACATTGCAAGACCCTGAGCATATACATTCCAATTTGTTCACCATGTTTCTTCTCCAGTTGAAACCCCCAAACCTGGGACAAGCAGCTTTCACCTTCACATAATTCCAAAGTGGGTGAGGGCACCAGTTGACATCTCACATGCTAGTGTGCAGAGCTCTTCACCTTTCCACTAAAAGCTAGAACTTTGGAGTTGGGAAGAAAGCAAGCTTCATGCACCCATTACCCTACAACATTTAAGATGTCTTTAGTACAAGATATATATATCCAAAATTGCAGAAGAATCTCTACAACCAAAATTTGAAGGGTTCAGGGTTTATGGTTGTATTGATGCAATTATTTCAGTCCCTGAGCAATTCCCATAATGACATGAGCACTTGTTTGGCCCAATCCAAAAACAGTTGAGATTTGTCAAGTTAAAAAGCCATTTGTCAAGAGACATACATATATGCCAACATGTGTTTTGAACCTTCAATTTGCAATAGCCCAAAAGTTGAACCAAATCAATATGTCAAATTGACCCCAAAGTGGGCACTTCTGATATGAAAGATTCTAAGTTTGCACCTTCATTGTGGGAACCACTCCATTTCAAAACTGTAACCACAACCTTGTTGCCTAACACAGCAATGAGTGCAACATAACCTTATGAGAGTTGCTTGCAGTAGTGACAAACCATCACATGCACCAAGAAATAGCAGCACTTGATGAGCTGCCATGACTACCCACCAACTTCAATTAGCTCCTGATGATGATGGGTGTAGAGAAATATGATAATCTGCCCAACATTTTGAGCAGACAATTCTACAGATCATGAGTTTCTGTTGCATTTCCAAAAGCAATAGAAAGACTCAGTCATTATGTTGGCTAGCACTCAAGAGATATAGCCAATTAAAAGAATCCCTAGTATCCTTTGCAAAAAGCTTGTGACAGTAACTTTCATTTCATGACAGTTTGTCCCTGTAAAACCAAAGCATCTTCAACATCAAAACCATCGAGAGGCCTACATAGAGGCTAATGGTTGGGACATCATTTGTTCAAATGTGAAATTTGGAAGTGATGGCCTTCATGGAATGTCTGGACATGAGCATTCCCTAAATGCTTCTATCTTGGAAGATAGGGTCGCCACTGATGTTGAACTGCCAGATCTGAAACCCAACAAAGACAGTGGCACTCAAATAATAACTACTGCCTTCATTGCACACAGACAGTAGCAGTTTCAAGAATGTCCAGATAAACCTACACAGAAAGAGTACAATGAAAATTGCACATTATAATGTCTTCAACCTACCCACTTTGAAAGGGATGTCAAAAACTACTTACAAGTATGGAAAAAAACTAACGTCGCTGCTATGAGAGAAGAAGATCCCAATTTGGATCTTCAACCTACAAATTTGATGAGACATCATGGGTTTATGCAGTCATGGAATCACATCAAACTTGATCTCAAAAGGATGTGAGACTAGAGAACCTTCTGCATATGCATTGATAGAGCTAGAGACAGAGGATCATTTCTCTCCAACAATGATTGGACTTGTCAAATATCAATGCACAAGTTGTCTCTATTGCCATACCTTTGAGCAAGCCCTGTCACACCATTCTAGACAAATGATCATTCCACAGTGCACATCAAAATTTCCAAACCATGGCATATTATGATGAGTTGCAGAAAATGCCTTAAACTTCTTGCTTTCAAGAACTGAATCTTTTGCTAATTGTAATACACTCTTGCAAATCTGTCGGTGCTCTGCAAATCTCAATTAAGTAGTCCACAACGGAAACAAATTCGAAGAAAGTCTTGCTTTGGTTATGAATGTGATTGTGTTTCACTTTCTGTGGGCATCCATGCATCTACATCATAGACAATAAAAAGGAACGAAGTCAATGGACATGGGAGAAGCCACAAACACAAACTTGTGGTAGCATGGCACATAGCAAGAGATGCAAAATCAATATGTATAGAAGGGATGTATAGAATCAATGCTCTACTTGTTGATAGAGGTTCAAGGGAGCTAGGTTACCTCTTTGCAAAATGGGCACCATTCTTTTTTTCAACGATTGCAGGTGGAGAACTACCACAGGTTCTCTTGCCCATGATCTAAAAACCATGTCACCCACAGCTTATCCAACCAAATTTTTCTTCAAAGAAAATTTTGTGAACATTTGCTGAAACCACTAAGAGGACTAAATCAAGGACTTTGAACGATTACTGAAAGCTTACACATACACAATGAGCACTAGATTGAATGGCAGTTGAACAAACACAAGCTCCATTGCCTAGGTCTGGCAGCTTGCACCATACAACAGCATACCTAAATAGCCTGTCTCTGGCACTTCGCACTCACAGGTGCAGACTGTCTTGTTAGCTTGTGCAATGAACTCATCTAGTGACTCCAGCTCCTGGAAGGAATGCTTAAGTGCTTGGATTTGCTAGATTGAATTTGTTCTTTCGTAAATGAGTACATGGAAAAGAAGACTCTGGAACTAACTATCCCACCCAACACAAATGTCGATTCTCATGGAGATGTAGCTTGGCAATTAGCTGCCGATCCACCACATTCTTCAGTTGATCTTGTTCTAATGTCCAACATGGTGTTTTTGGCACTAACTTTCCAATGTCCATACAAACAAGGGGTGTGTTGGGATTGTGGCCTTGCCATTTACATTAAAAAGTATCTTAAGGCAAAACAAGAATTATGGAAACACTCAAATATTTCACCATGCAAAAATATTATCTTCAAAACAATCTTCTAAAAGAAACCAAAATACTTCAAAATATGATAGCTCTATAACTAATCTCAAGTTTCAACACGAGCTAAAATATCACCTTTCAAAATCCCCATATAAAAAATAGACCTACTACCTAAGGGCCAAAATTCCTTTAGCTACTACCTATACTTCATAATGAATCTAAACACAATGTCCTTGCCTTGGTAGGCAAGGCCAACTAATTGTTGGTAGTGTTAAGTTTTGTATGTTGGGCTCCCACCTGGACATTGTTCACACTATTTGTACAGTTGCCAAGTTCTTGGAGCATCTTCAACAAATTCATTATATTGTCATCAATATGCACATTTTCAAGTATCTTCATTGCATAATATGACTTCTAATAATTATGAAGGTGAACATAGCTCAAACACTAGAAGAAAAATTGTTGTTTGCAATCGTTTGTTTTTGTTTGGTTGCAAATGACATTTTAAAGTTGTGATTCATACTTTTTAATTACAAAAATTGATTGAAAATGATATATCTTTTTTTCTAGTCTAATCTTTTGACAACTTATTCAAATTGTAAATTGTTTGAAGACCTTGATGACCAGAAAATCAGAGAAAGTTGAATTATTTTCTTCAACCCAAGTTTTAATTGGTGTATTCACAACAATATTCAATTTTACACTATTGGTTCCAATGTACTAAAATAAAGTACATTGCAACGGAGTGTAATCCCAATACAATGACCCATGTAAAGTGTAATCACTATTTAATTTTTATATTTTAAAATATTAATGTCAATTCAATGTTGAAAATGTTTGGTGTACTTTTACAAAAATATTTTGAATATATTATGGAAAGATTTGGTTAAGTTTGAGACGACTTTAATAAATATATAATACTCAAAAGCACTTGTCAAACAATGTAATCGATGTTTCATTCTTTTAAGGACTCTTGAAAAGATTTGAAATGATTTGACAATGACATATTTATGAAAAATAATAATACATATTTTTATAAAATAATAAATTGCATCATCTTATTAGGTTGTAATTTTTTTTTGTTGACTTGTGAAAAATGATTCTGAAAATATTCTCTTTAATAATCTACTTTAGTTCTATCATGTCATTTTGATTAGCTAACCCATTGTTTTAAAGCAAATTGATAAGGAGTTGGGTGTGAGTCATTATTTAGTGATCACACCCAACCTACATATCTTATTATTAAACAAATTGTTTGGCTTTGTTGCCTGTTAAATGTCATTGGTTATCCTCAATTAGAATCCACACCATTATATTGTGATAACCAAACTATTATTAAGTGACAAAGGTTACATGTCATTGAAGGAGCCTAATTAAAATTTATATCATTAACCTTGCTAGATTTTTCTAATGTGGGGGATCATTCAAGGCTTCATATTGGTTCAATATATAATATTTAACACAATTACCAATTTTCTTACTAATTGTCAAATTAAACTAATTACATGACACTTACATCAATTTTGTGCTTGATATATGGACAATTATTAGTTTGAATTTTCCTTTTTCTTGCTCAAACTAATTAGCTTGGGAAATTATTGCATGTGTTACCAAGGATTACATAACACTTGCATCTTCTTGGTCTTCTATGAACAAATGACACCTTCTTTGTTTCTTATAATGAATTGGTTTAGTTTTTGTTTTGTTTTATACATGTATTGAGCATGTCAAGGTTTGTTTTTGTGGTAGTTCATCAATTATGACATGATGGACATGGGGATGAACATGAATGGGTGTATTTATGATTGGGGTACCAAAAAAGAATGATCTATTTTTGAAGGATTACCATGGACAACTTATTTTTAAAAAAAAATTACATTATTATAGTTGTAATGAATTGTTGTATGCCACTAAATAAAATGATGTCTTATTAAACTAATATAAAAACTAAATTTTTTTAAAGATACTATGTAAATGTCATTTTGAGTCCTTTAAATTAATTATATCAAGTGTCTAAATTATTAAAAAAAAAGTAATAAAAAAAAATTCATAAAATTGATTTCAAACTTTTTGTACAACAAAAATCCAAGGGGAACACTAGTAAAAAAAAGAGCAAAAAGTATGTGAGTAAAAATATAGGGTGCAATATATTGGTTGTTGAGTAAAAATGATAAGTTAATTAGTTAAAAAAGGGTATATTTTATTCAATTAATCAATGTAATTATAATATAAGGTATGAAATAATGAATTATAATCAATATAGGGTGGTTTTAATATGTATATATTAGAAAATTAGATAATAATAGGGTGATAAAAATAGGTTGGACAATTATCTAATACTCCTTAAAAATTGTCATTTATAGATGCAAGTAGATCCCAAATTTTACACTAAGTGTCTCCCCTAGAACAAAAAATGTCCCCTTATATGAAAATACATGTTCATTGGGTGAACTTGATGAAAAATCAAATCATACAAAAATTTCAAAGTTTTGAAATTAAAAAAAAAAGGCTACAAGGCAAAACACTCATTTTTTTAATGATTTGGCAAAAAAAGTTCAATGGGTTCAAAATGTTTAACATTAGGTGCAAATGGTGTCGATCACACGTGAAGGAAATAATCTTGCCAGAAAAATACTTGATTGTCCATTGAAATTCATTTAAATATTTTTTGAGATTTTTTACATTTCTTGTTATAATCCAAGATATTGATACACAATTATGTATGCATATGAAAAATCACTACCATCATATGAATAATCTTAAATTGGATTGTTCAATTTTTTTCACTTAAATTTGTTTCAAGTAAATATTATTTGCAAAAAGTAGCCTTACAAAAGTCTTGGAGTCCTTTTGTCTTTTTTTTTGAAACCCCATCCTTCATCCTTGAATATGCTTGAATATGATCTACATGATGGATATGTGAAAATTGATTATAAATACAAATTTTGGTGTAATGTCATAAAATTGAATATGATTGGCCAAAGATTAAGGTAGCATATGTTGGTGGAGAAAAGCATAACAATATCTACTTGAAGTAGCCAAATTGTGAAAAAATTCCTCATATAATAAGTTTACAACAAAGGAAAACCTTTGGGGTCCCAAGACTTGAAGGGCTCTACAAAAGAATGGTGATAACTTTTACTAATTTTCTTTTTGGAGGCGGTAGACAACTTCAATAACTACGTTTCAAAAAGAAAAGAAAAAATGACATGTTTTTTAGGGGGATATTCATAATGGTTAAACTAACATTGCAAGAGTTATTAGATTTTGAATATTTTGATCACTATAACTTCAATAAAAATCAAAATAATTTTCTTGGGAAAATGGAGGTGTGCTTTTGTTATCATTGGAAAACAATCAATGTGTATTGATGCATCACGGTAACTTAGGTGGAGAAGTTATTGAATTTTGATTTTTGTTTTTGTCATCAATAAATTCAATATATATCAAAAGTCAGTTTTTAAAGGAAATTGGATTAAAAAATTACATTTGAATATTTGATCAACAACACATTAGCCACACTATGGAAAGTAAATGAAAAAACCTATGTGAATTGATCATGTTGAAGGTATATATCTAGCTAGACAAAAAATAAATTTATATGCAACCAAGTAGGACACATACTCCCTTGCATTGAGAGTCCACATCAAAGGGAACTTGGTGCAGGAGGACAAGGCCAATGTTGGGTGTATATAGTTGATTTCAATAAATAGATTAGCAAAATGAGCACATAATAAAAGTATTCCAAAAAAACCTTGGTAAAGGTTATTAGGTTTGGAAAAATTCCAATATTCCAAATAAGGGAAAAGGTACATATAAGCTTTGCAAAATTATCAAACTGACTTCGCATAGTTTAGGTAGATGATGAACATTTACCAACCCAATAATTAAATAAATAAATAAATAAATATGGTGAGGGCAAGGGTAAGTCATTTGCCACTTATAGTGCATTTACCCTGTGGATATACTCTAGTGAAAATAGGATAAATGGGAATCTGTATGATATTTGTACAAGTTTGGCATGTTGGTGAGTGATGAAAAATAACCAATTGCAAATGAACATGTGAAACTAAAAACATCCTTGTGGGAATATTAACAAAAAATAAAATAAAATTTGGCAACTTAAAAAATACACAATATGTGGCATTCTTATTGAGAAAATTATGGTAAGATAGATACAATGACAAGGTTTCAAAAACTATTAGGTAAAAATCTTGCTCAAAATAATTTGGAAGCTATAGAATGATTTGAAGAAAAATATTTAGAAGACATAAAATGTCAAATTTTCAATTACTCATTCTCAAACAAATCTATTATACCCAAATGCACTAGACATAATGTGTGAGTCAAAAGATATATGAGGTAATTATCTTGTTGCAAATATCTGAATTTACTCATTGGGCATAAGCATAATTGGGTGCCTAAAAGGAATGTTACATATGTTTTTCCTTTGTATTAAATCATTAGTTTAGAATGACAAATGAGTTTTCCAAGTTGCAAGAAACACAAGGATGAATAATTTTTATAATTTGGTGCACAATTTAATATTCTTAAGATTCTTGAAAAAACTATTTTAGTCTGTCAAAACAACTACAATATGATATATATAGGGCTGTAAAATAATGTCACATTGCATCAAATTTGAACCATAAACATAAATTGAAGTCACATATCAAATGCATCGAAAATTATAACATTTACACATTTCGAGTGCTTAAGAAAATGTTAAAAAAATGCAAATTCAAATTCAAATTTTTTATGGCAGTAACGTAGTAACATAAGGACTAATAAATGAAGATTATTTTATATGTTATAAAACATATTTGAAACATCCTAATATAAACTAGTGCTTAATATATATTTAAAAATTAAACATTAAAATGTTTTCAAGTGCACATAACTTAAGTGAACATGTGTCAACACACAATTAAAATTGGCTAAAACTATTTTCTTTGTATATATAAAACTCATGTAAGGAGTCAAGTGGTTCATGAGAAGGTACCTGGAGTGTGACTCTCTGCCTGGCCATTTCAAAAACAATTACCTCCCTCTGGAAGCAAAATAAACTCAAATTTGGAGTTAATTAAAGTTAAATCTAAATCTGGAGGCTGTATTTATGGGTACCCTTTTGGCTTCATGGGATGTTTTGTTTGCTACCAATTGTGAATAAGATGAATTGGTAGGGTGTTCTTGGCAAGGGGTATTAGGTCAGGCCAAAAAAGGTGATGAACTCTTTTGGGAAGAGAAATTTCATGCAGCCAATTGGAAGGCCTAAGCATGCACTCAAGGTGCCTTGCTTTTCTTCCTTTTAAGTTTTGGGTGGGATTGGTGGGAAAGGATTTTATTTTCATTTTTCCCTTGTTCCTAATGTGTTCCTAATGTGTTCACTTGAAAAAAATTTGATTCGAGTTCCAAGTGGTAAGGCGTTCAATAAAATTTGAGCCTTTGGACATCAAGGAAAACAAACTTGAACATCAAGGAAAGAGATGAAAACATTCAACCACTGAATTGGCACAATGTTTGACATGAAATTGTGCACATTTTAATTTTGTTCTAGATTGTGTTGTTGGCTGTTTTTCTTCTTTTTCTTCCCATATCTAGAGTCCGATTTTCTTTCTCACTTTTGTGAGGCAAGTGGTCTAACAACCATCCAAAAGAGGACCTAGCCAAATTTGGGTATCTATAAAAAAATCAAATTTTTTGAAACATGTAGCTTAGTTTAGAGTGTAAAACTATGCTAGTTTGTATAAGTTTGACATTTTCAAGCCTTTGAACTATTTTTTTTCTTTTTGAGACAAAAAATTGAAATCTTTTGCATTGAAAATTTTGATGTTTTGCATATTGGAATCAAAACAACAAATTATTTGGAATTGAGGTTATGGAACCACGAATAGAAATCAAAATTGGTTTAATTTAAAATTTAAAAAAAATTGAAACTACTCCTTAAATTAGAAAATCAAAACTGGAACCAATTCCCTTTTAAAAAAAGGAAAAAGAATTGAAACCAAACCAAAACAAAACCCTTGAAAGTTGTTAGATTTTCCATTAAGTTCTAGTTGATAGCCAAAAGTATGTTTATGAAAAGATATTTTTTTTCCTACTTTTATAAATTTGTTTACACCCAGTCTTATATATTAATTCGCTTAGTCTGTGCGTGCGTCTGTCTGACACGACAATTCTGCTGCAAAAGCATTCTATGGCAGAACCGGCCTCTGTATAATTTTGGCGCTGCGGGTCGTGGTGGCGGAGAGACACACGCCAACCATCGATCGTGTCTGTCAGTCCGTCTGTCTTTATCTTACTTTAAGTTACCCTGGGGGGAGAGGAATAAAGATGTGATAAAGTGAGTTAGGAGCGTTGGATCGGGAATCGGACGGGTGGAATGATGTTTTTCAGGGGTAAGTATCGTGTTGGGGTAAA